>Ga0180897_104_pt1 | contig 182370 bp, 190 predicted proteins | sample Deesub1362A_J573_FD_124282 | JGI IMG/M metagenome (GOLD analysis project Ga0180897, IMG submission 124282) | Nitrospirae bacterium JdFR-86
GCTACTTTTTGCTCGCCCAAAAAGTAGCGCAAAAAGGGCGCCCCATGAAAATTTCCGGGCGGTTCATTCAGTCGGCTTCCGGTAAATTTTTGCAGAACTCGCCCCTCCGGGTCTCAAACATGCAAAAATTTTTAACCCTCCAGCCTCCTGCATGAACCTGAAATTTTCACAAGGGGTTTAAGACCCGGGTTTGTAACCGCCTTGTGGCTTTCCAAAGAGCAAACTTATACCCTGTGCATACTGTATCTATAAAAAAGTACCCTTGTCCATATTGACAAGGGTACTTTTTTATGGCAGAGCTGGACCTCTGCTGGACATTGTCCATAGGAAGGATGTCACTATTTTTCCATAACGGCTTGGGTTGTTAAGTGTTCCTTCCTGGAAGATACATTGTTCAAGTTTTGATAAACTTGCAGATTGCATGCATAAAATCGTTGTCATACGCCTCGCCTCTGCTTCTGACTATCCGTTACTCATTTGGCAATTAACATCTATTTTTTCTTCCGGTTAATATTAACCATCTGATCAATGCTATTTGGACTATTCGTCTTAGCGCAATTCCATCACTTTCTTGTTTTCTTTCCTCTGGCGAACCAAAAAAAGACCATGGATTAGAATCGCTCTCGAATAAAAATCCTCTATGCACAATCTCGGAGCGTAAGTCGTATAGTTTCTTCTTGGTTATATTTGTTGAAGACAATTTTGGACCGTATTTTTCTAAGAAATCTTTAAATTGTTTAGTCGGACCATTTTTAGGCTTCCTGCACTCACTGCATATAATAAAGTTATCGGATTCTTTTGGAATACTTTCAATCGCGCTTATTGCCGCCAAGTACGCCATACTCTGTGAGGACTCCCATAGTTTGTTTGATAAACTCAGGAATTTACAAGCTGTCATTAGATGATTATATTTTTCCCTATCAAGACTAAACACTATATCAAGAAGTTCATTAATTATTGTTGGTGCCCTAATGCCTTTACTAACATCCTGTCCACGACCATAATATTTGGTTGGTTCAATAAACTTAATTTCTTTCAGATCTGATACATCTGAAAATTTATCGATAACCCAATCAATATCTTCAAAGACATATTCAGTATTGCATAACCTCGAGATTGGCTCCCCTTCACAACGAACCCATTGTGTGTTAACCCGATATTCTCTGTTTGAGATATCTGTATTTAGAAGTAAGTTTAAAATCCAAGCTATTTCATAAGATGCTTTCTTTATACGATATGTATTTATCCCACCGTCATTTGATTTCTTGTATGCAAATTCTAGCAGGATTGGATGTGGTCCATGGGCAATATATTCGGGCTTAGGCGCTTGTGGAGGCACGGGAATGATTTGAAAAACATCTCTGTAACGGAAATAGCCATATAGGGGGATATAAGATGAAAATAATATATCACGACCTATTTTTACTTCATAACTATAAATATCCGTTTTAATTTTCTCTTTTATTCTTTGAAGCGTCTTGCTATCACATCTATGGGTGGGGACAAGAGTGATTTTATTTTTTTTTGAAATTTGAATTTGAATAATACGTTTATCATAGTTCCTGCCCGGGAAAAAAATGGTTGTACTACCATGGTAACTCGCTGAACCAAATATTGAGAGTAATACATGTATAATTTCTTCAAGGTCTATATCATTATAGGTAATGGGTTTTATCATCAAGCTTTACCTATTGTCTTTTCCCAATCACGTAGCCAAACTAATATTTTATATTCCTTCTGGTTAACTCGAAGTGCTCTTATCCAGCGTTAATTTATCCATAACGACTTCGCATGTAAATTGTCAATGTCATATCATAGCAAATCTGTTCGGTTGTAAACGTACTCCTTACCATAAGCTTCTGCCAAAACTCTAAAATCGCTACAGCAGAAGGGCATGTCCGGTTTCCCGAATTAAAAGTCAGGTTACTCAAGAGCCTGTAGACCCATTGGAACGCCCGGAAACTTTCCCGGGGTGTCCTTTTTTGGTTACTTTTTTGGGCAAGCAAAAAAGTAACAAGGGGGTCTGGGGCAGAGCCCCATATTAAACTTTAATTCGATTTCCCCGAACCCCCTCCTGTTATGTTATTCTTTTATACCATGGATGATGTTTATTACATGAGGCGTGCGCTCAGGCTTGCCAGAAGGGCAAAAGGCAGGACAAGCCCGAACCCCATGGTAGGGGCAGTGGTTGTAAAAGGCGGTCGTATAATCGCTGAAGACTACCACAAAAAAGCCGGAACACCCCATGCAGAAGCTCTTGCCCTGAATAAAGCAGGCACTAAGGCGAAAGACTCAACCCTTTATGTAACCCTTGAGCCCTGCTGCCATACTGGAAAAAGAACCCCCCCATGCACCCGTGCAATCATAGACGCTGGTGTGAAAAAAGTCATAGCAGCTATGAAAGACCCTAACCCTAAGGTCTCAGGCAGGGGATTCAGACAGCTTAAAAAAGCAGGGATTGATGTAACAGTCGGAGTGCTTGAGGAGGAGGCAAGGCTTCTTAACGAGGCTTATATAAAATACATAACCCAGAAGAAGCCCTTCGTGACACTTAAAGCCGCAATGACACTGGACGGAAAAATCGCCACTCCCACAGGACAGTCAAAATGGATTACAGGTGAGCAGGCAAGACACCTTGTGCACAAGTTAAGAAGTGAATCAGATGCTGTAATGACAGCTATAGGCACTGTAAAAGCCGATAACCCTGAGCTTACCTCAAGAATAAAAGGCGGAAAAAACCCAGTAAGAGTCATCATAGACCCGAAACTCCAAACCCCGCTTGACTTCAAGGTCCTTAAAACCCCGCCTGAAACAATAATCGTAACAAAAACAAGAAACAAAAAGGCAGAAAATCTCGAAAAATCAGGTATTAACATAATCTATTTTAAAGAAAAACTTGAACTAAACCGGCTTATGGAGGAGCTGGCTGAAAGAGGGATAATGTCCTTACTGATAGAGGGTGGTTCGTCTCTTAATGCTCATGCATTGAATGAGGGGATTGTGGACAAGGTCATGTTCTTTATAGCGCCGAAGATAATCGGGGGGAAGGATTCTTATCCTGTGGTTGGCGGGAAGGTATTTAAGGCACTTGAGGATGCATACAGACTGAAAGACCTGAGAGTAAAACGGGTAGGGGAAGATATTTTAATAGAAGGGTATCTGAACCGCTCTTAGCTTATTTCAGGATTCTGTTTTTTCCGTCAAGTTTTATTATCTTCGGGGTAAAGCCTTTTATTTCCGCATCTTCAAGCCAGCAGTAGGAGAAGATGATTATTCTGTCGCCCACGACGCCTTTTCTTGCAGTAGGTCCGTTAAGGCATATCTGGCCTTTTTTGCCTGGAATAACGTATGTCTCGAATCTTTCTCCGTTATTGAGGTTGCTTACGAGGACCTGTTCGTAAGGGTGTATGCCGGCTTCCTTGAGTATGGCTGCATCTATAGTGATGCTTCCTTCGTATTCAAGGTTGGAAGCCGTAACAGTTGCGTTATGTATTTTTGCGCGTAATATGCATCTGAGCATGGCGGTTATTCTATTATCTTCGGCACTCTGTAGAACTTTTCTGTTCTGTCAGGTGCGTTACCGAGTGCATCCTCTAAGGGCAGGGATGTCCTCGGTGTATCGTCCCGAAGCACATTGGTGAGTTCGATTACATGAGACGTTGGTGTTACGTCTCTGGTGTCAAGCTCATTGAGTTTTTCTATATAGTCAAGTATGTTACTTAACTGTGTGCCGAAGATGTCCTTTTCTTCCTCTGTAATCGAGAGTCTTGAAAGTTTTGCAATATGTTCTACCTGTTTTCTGTCTATGCGCATTTATCTTATCCGTTCAAGATTGGCAAATTTCAGTGCCAGTCTTTTGATGCCTATCTCAGGGAAATTCACGGTAATTTTCTGGTCATCGCCTTCTCCGTAGCAGTCTCTTACCACGCCGATGCCCCATTTCGGGTGTCTGACTCTTGCTCCCACAGAGTATGCGGCAGCCGGCTTGAAGGTCTTGATCCTCTGCTTTCTTGCCGCAGTGTATGGAGTGTCTTTCAGTATTTTTTCTATCTTCTGGCAGCTTTCCTCTGGTATATCGTTAAGGAATCTTGAAGGCTCCTGTTCCTGAACCTTGGCGTAGAGTTTTCTCCTCTTTGCCCCTGTCAGCCAGAGAAGGTCTTTTGCTCTTGTCATGCCTACATAAAGCAGTCTTCTTTCCTCGGCTATTTCTTCTGTTCCCTTGGCTTTGAAGTAGGGCAGCACTCCTTCTTCGACTCCTGCTATGAATACCACAGGGAATTCAAGCCCTTTTGCACTGTGAAGAGTCATGAGGGATATTGCGTTGCTGTTGTCCACGTCATCCACGGAGGTAATAAGAGAGACCCTGTCTACGAACTCTTTTATATCCTTGCCTTCTGCAGAGGCAATAAGTTCCTGAACGTTCTCTGCTCTTTCATCGTTGATAAATTCTGAATATCCTGTCTTTGTGTAGATTTTGCTGAGCATGTCTGCTGCATCTTTGTATTTCCCGGAGGAAATCTTATCTATAATGCTAAGGAACCCTTCGAGTTTTTCCCTTGCTGATGAGGTAACACCGCCTGATTTTATTACGTTCTTTATAGCAGCAAACAGACTTATTGATTTTTTCTTTGCTTCCTGCTCGAGTTTGGAAAGTGTAGAGTCGCCGATTCCTCTTGGCGGACAGTTTATTATTCTTCTTAAGCTTACGTTGTCGTCTCTATTCAGGGCGAGCCGCATATAGGCTATTATGTCTTTTATCTCTTTTCTGTGGTAGAAGCTGACTCCACCGACAATGCGGTAGGGGAGTCCTTCGTGTCTCAGGGTGTCTTCGAGCACTCTTGACTGAAGGTTTATCCTGTACAGTATTGCAAAGTCGTTGTAGTCGTACATGCCTTTAAGGTAGAGTCCTTTTATGAGTTTTGCAATATATTTTGCCTCTTCTTCTTCTGTGCCGAACCAGCACTGGAGTACCTTTTCTCCGCCTTTTCTTTCGCTCCAGAGGGTCTTGGCTTTTCTTTTGGGATTGTTCTTGATGATGCAGCCTGAGACATGGAGTATGTTTTGTGTGGAACGGTAGTTCTGTTCAAGTTTGATGACCTTGGCTGTCGGAAAGTCTTTTTCAAAGTTAAGAATGTTATTTATGTTTGCTCCTCTGAAGCCGTATATACTCTGGTCGTCGTCTCCGACAACGCAGATGTTTTTATGTGATGAAGCCAGAAGTTTAATCAGCTTGTATTGAGCGGTATTTGTATCCTGAAATTCGTCTATGAGAATGTATTGAAACCGCTGCTGGTATTTTTTAAGTATATCTGGATGTTCCTCGAATATTTTGGTGGTCAGCATTATAAGGTCATCAAGGTCAACTGCGTTACATCGTTTAAGTTCGTCCTGATATCTTATATAGACCCTTGCAAGTCTGTCCTCGAAGCCAAAGCCGTCACCTTTTGAAAGAAACTCCTCTGGAGTTATGGAGGCTGACTTCAGGGAGCTTATTCTTGACAGAATTCCTTTATAAAGAGCCTCATAGATTTTGAATTCTTTGAGTATATGGCGTATGAGATTGCACTGGTCGTCCTCGTCGTATATGGAGAAGTCTCTGTTGTAACCGAGGACGCCTATTTCCTTGCGCAGGATTTTATTACACTGGGAGTGGAATGTGCCTATCCATGAGTTGCGCAGGTCTTTTTTAGTGAGTGCGGCTATACGTGCTTTCATTTCGTCTGCTGCCTTGTTGGTGAAGGTGAGAGCCAGTATTGAATTCGGAGAAAGCTTTTTGGCAAGGTAGGCGAACTTGTGAGTAATAACCCTTGTCTTGCCGCTTCCTGCACCTGCAAGTATAAGAAGCGGTCCTCCGTTATGTAGTATAGCTTCTTTTTGTTGTGGGTTTAAGCCTTCAAGTATTGTCTTTGACATTTAACTCTCTATAATTTAACAAATAACAACCCAATTAGTCTACCTTTTATTCGACTGTAACACTTTTTGCCAGATTCCTTGGCTGATCCACGTCACAGCCTCTCAGCACCCCTATATGATAAGCAATGAGCTGAAGCGGCACGACCAGCAGTATCGGCAGCACAAGAGGGTCTGCCTCTGGTACGTAGATTGAGTAGTCTGAGAAGTCTGTAATGTTCGTATTGCCTTCAGTTGTTACTGCTATGATTTTGCCGCTCCGGCTTCTTATTTCCTGAATATTTGAGATAACTTTCTCATAGAGTCTGTCTTTTGGTGCAAGGAAAAGCACTGGAAAGTCTTCCTCAACGAGTGCAATTGGTCCGTGCTTCATTTCTCCTGCAGGATAGGCTTCTGCGTGTATGTAAGATATTTCTTTCAGTTTAAGAGCACCCTCCATTGCAATGGGATAGTTTATTCCTCTTCCAAGATACAGGGAGGAGTCTTTTTTAAAAGACTCCTTGGCGATTTTTTCGATTTCACTGTCATTGGAAAGCACGGTTTCGACCTTATCCGGTATCATGAGCAATTCGGAAAGAAGTTTTTTTGCCTGCTCTTTGGAGACAACGTTGTTGATTCTTCCGAGGGCGATTGCAAACAGGAAAAGTCCGACAAGCTGTGTGGTAAATGCCTTTGTTGAGGCAACGCCGATTTCAGGTCCTGACCTTGTATAAAAGACGGCATCCGCTTCCCTGGAAGCCGTGCTTCCGATTACATTGCAGATGCTCATGACTTTAGTCCCGAGTTGTTTTGCGTGTCTTTGCGCGGCAAGTGTGTCTGCGGTTTCACCTGACTGCGTAATGGCTATGAAAAGGGTTTTGCTGCCAAGCAGGGGATTCCTGTATCTGAACTCTGATGCTATATCCACTTCAACCGGAACCCTGGCAAGCTCCTCTATCATGTATTTGCCTACCATGGCTGCATGCCATGACGTGCCGCATGCAACTATAAAAATCTTTTTGATATCCTTTAGGTAATCAGGAGTAAGATGAAACTCTTCAAGGTTTATCTCTCCTGTTTCAGGATGCAGTCTTCCTGTTATTGTGTCTGCAATGGCTCTTGGCTGTTCGAATATTTCTTTGAGCATGAAGTGTCTGTAGCCGCCTTTTTCAGCCATAGATGAGTTCCATGAAATGGACATAACGTCTTTTTGAAGGGTCGTGCCGTCGAGAGTACTTATGGTGATACCGCTGTCTGTCATGACGACCATCTCGTCGTCATTGAGAAATATAACATCTCTTGAGTAACTTAAAAATGCAGGAATGTCGGATGCAACAAAGAATTCTCCGTCACCAAGCCCTACGACAAGAGGGCTGTCTCTTCTTACGCCGACTATTTTCCCTGGCTCTTTCTCGCTCATTACTGCGATGGCATAAGCCCCTCTTATATCCTTCATTGCCCTTCTGACTGCTTCTTCAAGGGGAATGTCATAGGAGGACGAATACTTATGTATGAGGTGGCACATGACCTCTGTGTCTGTCTCTGATGTAAAGTTATAGCCTTCTTTTTCAAGTTCTTTTTTAAGTTGGAGATAGTTTTCTATTATTCCGTTATGCACGAGCACTATTCCATTGGATCTGTGCGGGTGGGCGTTTTCTTCTGATGGTCTTCCGTGAGTAGCCCATCGTGTATGTCCTATTGCAGTGTGGGTTTGCGGTATCTGTTGCATGAGCATGGGATAAAGGTCGTTTATCTTCCCCTTGCATCTTCTGACTGCAATCCTGTTGTTGTCTGTAAAGAATGCTATTCCAGCAGAGTCGTATCCTCTGTATTCAAGGCGCTTCAGTCCATCCAGTATTACAGTGACAGCATTGCTTTTACCTATGTATCCTATTATTCCGCACATACAGGTCTATCGCTTCTTTTTTCGCCAGTGTTTTATATTTCGCTGTAAAGTCCTGCTTATTGCAAGAGCTCCTGGAGGAACATTTTTTGTAATGGTAGAGCCTGCACCGATATAAGAGCCTTTTCCGAGTTTTACAGGCGCTACGAGTTGCGAGTCACTTCCGACAAATACCCCATTTCCTATTACAGTCTCATGTTTTTTCACTCCGTCGTAATTGCATGTGATAGTGCCTGCGCCTATATTGACTTTCCTGCCGACTTTTGCATCTCCGATGTATGAAAGATGCATTGCCTTTGTGCCCTCGCCAACGATGGATTTTTTTACTTCAACAAAGTTTCCTATCTTTGATGAGACACCTATGCGGCTTCCGGGTCTTATATGGGCAAACGGTCCGACTTCTGCACGGGTATTGATAATCGAGTTTTCTATTACGGTTGAGTCTTTTATTATTGCGTTGTCTTTTATAGCACTGTCTATTATGCGGACGTTCGGGTAGATGGTGCAGTTTTTGCCGACCTTTGTATCGCCGTGGAGATATACATTCGGGTATATCAGTGTTTCGCTGCCTATTTTTACAGAAGGAGCGATGAAGACAGAAGATGCGTCAATGAAGTTTACTCCTTTTTTCACCCAGAAACTGATAATTCTTTTCCGCATGACTTCATGAACCTTCAGGAAGTCATGTTTTGTATTAACGCCCATAAATTCTTCTTCGTTGCCCAGACAATAGACGCCTGTATCAATGCCTTTCTGTGCTGCTATCTGGATAATATCCGTAAGGTAGTATTCTTTTTTTCGTTTGTTGAGCTTTATATTCGAAAGGAGAGGTAGGGCATGAGCTTCAATTGCATATATGCCACTGTTGACCTCTTTTATGGTCTTTTCCTCTTCAGTTGCATCCTGCTCTTCGATTATCCTGAGGGGCTTTCCGAGTCTGTCTTTAAGGACTCTTCCGTATGAAGAAGGGTTTTCTGCAATAAAAGATATAAACGAAACAGAGTTTTTGTGTTTTCTGTGGAGCTTGAGGAATTTTTTAAGTGTTACGGAAGTAACGAGCGGGGTGTCTCCGTTCATCACGAGCACTGTGCCTTTAAACCCGTTTAGTTTAGTTGTTGCTGTCAACAGGGCGTGTGCTGTGCCTTTGGGTTTTTCCTGCACGGCAAACACGACGGTGTTTAAAGGTTTTAATGTATCTTCGATAACATTGTGATTTTTGCCGACCACGATGATGATTTTTTCAGGTTTAAGGCTGGCTGCGGTCTCAAGTGGATACTGGAGCATGGGTCTGTCGTATATCCTGTGGAGGACCTTGGGGAGGGGGGATTTCATTCTTGTGCCCAGTCCGGCAGCTAATATAACGCAGGCAAGTCCTGTATCGCCTTTGGTGCTCATGATGAGATTTCTTCCTTTGCCATCACCTCATCAGGAATATTGAAGTTTGCATAGACGTTCTGCACGTCATCGTGGTCTTCGAGTGCATCCATGAGTCTTGTCATCTGCTCTGCAGCTTTTTCATCGAGGGTGACATAGCTTTTCGGCAGCATTGTCACCTCTGCAAATTCCACTGGTATCTTTGCATTCTCTATTGCAGTCTTTACTGCATCGATGTCTTCCGGGGCTGTGATTATCTCGTAGTTTTCCTCCAGAGGGTCGTTCTTCATATCAAGGGCTCCTGCCTCGAGTGCAACAGCCATAAGTGAGTCTTCATCCACGTTCTTCTTATTAACAAGTATATATCCTTTTTTGTCAAACATCCATGCGACACAGCCTGCTTCTCCGAGATTACCGCCGTTTTTTGACATTATGTGTCTGATTTCAGAGACAGTGCGGTTTTTGTTGTCAGTCAGGGCTGTGATATAGACAGCTACGCCATTGGGTCCGTATCCTTCATATACGGCTTCTTCGTAGGAAGCGCCTGGCAGTTCTCCTGTGCCTTTCATTATGGCTCTTTTGATATTCTCCTGAGGCATGTTTGCCTCTTTTGCCTTGTCGATTGCTGCCCTTAGCCTTGGATTTCCGTCAGGGTCTCCGCCGCCAATTCGTGCTGCTACTGAAATCTCCTTCACGATTTTGGAGAAAAGCTTGCCTTTTTTGGCATCCGTGTGTGCCTTCTTGTGTTTTATCTGCGCCCATTTAGAATGTCCAGCCATAGTATATCTCCTTATTGTTTCTTTATTTCTTCAAGTCTTTTCTTTGATATTCTGGCTTCCATCGATTTTGGAAAAAGCCGTCTTATTATTTTATAGCCTTTTTCTGCCTCTTTGAGGTCATCCAGGTTGAATTTTGCCTCAGAGTAAAAAAACAGAAACAACGGAGTTTTGAGTGTTCCGGTCTTTAAATATTCTTTAACATGCGGGGTGCAGAAATCCAGAAGTTTTTCCCATAGTCTGCTGTTGTAATAAAAGCGTGCCATTATATCGTCAATAAACATCTTTACGCGGGAGTCAGGATACTTTTCCACAAATTCTTTGTATAGTTTTTCGGCTTTTTCGATCTTTGGCGGGGAATAGTCCTCCAGATTCATGGTGATAAGTCTCAGGTAGCTTTCCTGTGCAAGGTAGGTGTCAGGGTATTCGTTTATTATTTTCCAGTATCCAGCCTCCATCTGTGGAAGTATTGTTCGCCTGTCGACGTTTGCGGTCATGTTCAGGATTTCTTCGTATGTCTGCCATGATTTTTTTTCTTGTTCGGCAATTGGCAGTTTCTTTTCCGGAGGAGGCGGGACTTCGGGAGTTACGACTTCCTTTCTGGGCACAGCAGCGCAGGATAAAACCAGAATCATTATTGATATAAAAACCGTATATCTGAGGTAGTTATTCATCATTTTTATCCTTCCTGTTTATATCCATTACACATCTGAAGCCGACACCATCATCCTTAGAGTGTGGTGAGCTGTAGTTTCTGAATGCGACCCTTAGCACGTATGCTGAGTTATACCATGAACCGCCTCTCAGGACTTTTTTGCTTCCTGTGGGTGGACCCTGAGGATTTTTTTTGGGTGATTCTTTGTAGTAGTATGGATGATACCAGTCAGAGCACCATTCCCAGACGTTACCTGCCATGTCGTAAAGCCCGTAGCCGTTTGGATGATAACTGCCCACTCTTTCTGTAGGTGGAGGGACGTCATTGCTATACCATCTTCTGTCGAATACGATTCCGTCTGTCGGGAGCTCATTACCCCAGGGGAAACGTTTTCCCTTAAGCCCGCCTCTTGCTGCCTTTTCCCATTCAGCCTCTGTGGGCAGTCTTTCTCCTACCCAGCGACAGTATTTGTCTGCTGCATACCAGCTTACACTTAATACTGGAAACGATTCATAACCTTCCAATGCCTTATACATTCCGTCCTCATATATTATTTCCGTAGGCCACCAGTTCTTTCTTTCATCTGTCTCCAGGTCATTTCTTATGACTACCCATCTCCATCTCTCGCCCAGTTTGCCTTCGGATGGTCTTACGGCATTAAGAAATTTTGCAAACTGTCCGTTTGTTATTTCATATCTGTCCATATAGAAGCTGTCTATATAGACCTTGTGTTTAGGGGCTGTTTCTTTCAAGTCTCTGTCGTCACTACCCATTATGAATTTACCTGCCGGGATAAGCACCATTTCCACACCGTCTTTTCCGACTATGGTTTTTGGAAGGTCTTCAGCCAAGACCGGCACGGAAAGGAATAATATGCCCAAAAGAGCCAAAAATTTCATACCCGAACTTAGGTTATGTTGTATTCTTTTATTTTTGTTAAAAGGGTTTTGTAGCTTACCTTCAGCATTTCAGCAACACGGGTTTTATTCCCGCCTGCCTCTTTAAGTGCTTTTTTAATCCGTTCTGTTTCAGCCAATCTCATTGCTTCTCTGGCTACTTCGTGAAGTGTTCCGTTCATAGGCATTCCTTTTAGCATGAGACTGCCCTGCTGTATAGGGCTCAGAGAGATATGTTCAGGAGAAATCGTCTTGCCGTCACATAGTATTATAGCACGCTCTATAGTGTTTTCAAGCTCTCGGACGTTTCCTTTCCAGTCGTAATTAAGCAGGAGCTCGAGTGCTTCGTCAGAGATTTCTTTTTCACTGGTTTTTAGCTCCACTGAATATTTTTTGATGAAATACTCTACGAGCAGGGGGATGTCTTCTCTTCTTTCTCTAAGCGGGGGCACTTTTATCGGAAAGACGTTCAATCTGTAATAAAGGTCTTCTCTGAAAGACCCTTCCTGCACTGCAGTCTCAAGGTTTTTGTTGCTTGCGGCAATAACCCTGACATCTATTTTAACGGTTTTTGTGCCTCCGAGACGTTCTATTTCTCCTTCCTGTATTGCTCTGAGGAGCTTTGCCTGAAGAGCCGTGTTCAGTTCTCCTATTTCATCGAGGAATATTGTGCCTTTGTTGGCAAGTTCAAATTTCCCGAGTTTTCTTGAATCAGCACCTGTAAATGAGCCTTTTTCATAGCCGAAGAGTTCTGATTCAAGAAGGTCTTTTGGTATGGCAGCGCAGTTTATAGGAACAAAGGGGTAGTCTTTACGACCGCTGAGATGGTGAATAGCTCTGGCAAACAGCTCTTTGCCTGTGCCGCTTTCGCCGAGTATAAGCACGGTGGTCTTGGTGGGTGCTACCTTCTGGACTTTCTTGGCAACATCCAGAATTTTTTCGCTTTTGCCTATTATTGCAGGCAGTCCAAGACGGGATGAAAACTCTTCCCTGAGCAGAATGTTTTCTGTTATAAGGCGCTGGTTTTCGAGTGCCCTTCTTATGAGCATGAGCAGATGGTCTATGTCAAAGGGTTTTGTAATGAAGTCAAAAGCGCCTTGTTTCATTGCAGCAACAGCGGTCTCCACAGAGCCGTATGCAGTCATTACTACAACCGGTATGAGTGGGTTTTCCTCTTTTGATGCCCTGAGCACCTCCATCCCGTCCTTATCAGGAAGCTTGAGGTCTGTAAGAACCATGTCCAGTCTGTCTTCTTTTATCCTTTTAATGCCTTCTTCGCCGTCTTTTGCAACTATTACCCTATAACCTTCAGCCTCAAGGGTCTCTTTAAGCATCAGAGCCATTGATTCTTTGTCTTCGACTATCAGAATCGTCTGCATGGACATAGTTTAGTTTAACATAAAGATGTAAGCCTTCAGCTATAATTGATTTATGTATTTGGCATCTGTAGATGTAGGCTCTAATACGCTCAGGCTTCTCATAGGACGTGCCAGCAAAGAGGGTTTTGTTCCTGTCCGATACGAGCGGGTGATAACAAGACTTGCCAGCGGTATAACTGAAACCGGTGTGCTTGGAAAAGCAGAGATGGAGAAAACCCTTCAGGTATTAAAAGACTTTTCGGAAATTATAGGAAGATGTGGGGTCAGGCATGTAAAAGCAGTGGGGACGAGCGCCCTCAGAGAGGCAAAAAACTCAGGAGAGTTTCTGAACCGTGTCCTTTCTGAGACAGGCATAAACATAGAGGTAATCTCCGGACAAAAAGAAGCAGAGCTTACTGCAAAAGGTGTATTGTCCTCTTTACCATTGGATAAAAAACAACAGATGTCTTTGATAGTGGATATAGGAGGTGGAAGCACCGAGTGGATTCTCTGCAGGGAAGAGGAAGTTCTACGCAGGGGAACAATACCTGTAGGGGTAGTAAAACTTGTGGATAAATATATAAAGTCAGACCCGCCTTCTAAGGAAGAAATCCAGGGTCTTGGTGTCGAGGCTGAAGGTGTTGCAGAAACTGTCAAAAAGAATGTTATAGCCTATACGGACAGTGATATGATTTTAATAGGCACAGCAGGAACTGCAACAACACTTGCTGCCATAGACCTGGAACTTGAAGACTACAGCAGGGAAAAGGTTCACGGGCATGAAATCTCACTGGACAGGCTTAAGGAACTTTTCTTCATGCTTGTGTCTCTTTCACTGAAAGACAGAAGCAATGTAAAAGGGCTTGAGCCTGAAAGGGCAGACTTGATTATACCCGGCATACTTCTTACAATTAAACTGATAGAGGCACTGAATGGTCGGAACATTCTTATAAGTGATCACGGACTGCTTGAAGGAGCCCTTCTAACGCTTTCCATGGAGGTACAGAAATAAATATCATACGCAAATTATTTGGTAGTAAGGTAACCATTCCTTTTTTGGACTATCTGAAAGATCCGGTAGTCGTACTGGCGAGAGACGGTCGTGTGCTCGAAGTAAACACTGCATTTTCCGAGCTGGCAAAAGTTGACAAGCAGGATATTGTATCAACGGACTGCCGCGAAACAGAGCCTTTAAGTTCTCTGTGGAACAGCATAACTGGCTGCATACTTTATCGGAAAGAGCAGTCTGAGAGAATAACATTCGGAAATATGGTATTGGATGCGTCTATAATTCCGATAATGAGCGACGATCATGTAGAGCACATATGCATTGTATTGAAAGACATATCTTCATTTGTAAATCTTGAGAAAGAAATAATCAGAAAGAACAAGGAGCTTATCATAACAAACACGCTTTCGAGCACATTTATATCCTCGGACAATTTGGGTTCTGTATTCAATGAGCTTTTGGAGAAGGTGCTGATGATCTCAGACATAAGCATAGGCTGGATAGTGGTGAGGGAGGATGATGCTTTTGTTCTGAAGAGTTTAAGCGGGGCATCCCGCGATTTCATAGCCAAGCTTGAGGGCGGAAAACTCGATTTCCTGTATAATGATGCGTTGAAGTCAAGCGAGCCGCTCTATGTTCTTGAGTCCTCAGACACGGCTGTGATAGATGATTTGAAAAAAGAAGGAATAGTGTTCTTGGCCTTAATGCCTCTTAGAGTCGGCATTGATATAATGGGTTTTCTTGTGCTGGCAAGCAGAGTAGAGATAACACTGGATTTTGATTTTATATCGTTGCTTTCTTTAATTGGCAACAGTCTGTCAGTGATTGCGGAAAAAATAAGGCTGTTTCAGGAGACACGACGCCTTGCTATCACAGATGCTTTGACAGGACTGTATAATATTAGATACTTCTATGATGTATTGAACACGGAAATGGCAAGGACTCAAAGATATTCAACACCTTTTTCTCTTGTGCTGTTTGACATAGACGATTTCAAATCGCTAAACGACACTTATGGACATCAGGCAGGAGACGATGTCTTACGCACAGTGGCTGATATACTGAAATATGCATCAAGGAAGACCGATACCGTTGCGAGATACGGTGGCGAGGAGTTCATAGCATTGTTGCCGAACACTCCAAAGGGAGAAGCGTTTAAGCTTGCAACCAGGATAAAAGACGCTGTGGAACAGGCTGCCATGTTAGGTGATGAACGTGTCAAAATAACGCTGAGCGGTGGAGTGGCAACATTTCCAGAGGATGCGCCGGATGCAAAATCCTTGCTCAATGCTGCTGATATAGCAATGTATGAAGCGAAAGCAGCAGGGAAAAAACAAATTTGCTGTTATAGAAAGCATGGAAAAAGTATTCAAAAGACCCAGTAGTCTGAAGGACGTTCCGTTTAGATACTGTCCTGGCTGTGGTCATAGTCTTGCCCACAGGATTATAGCGGAGTGCATAGACAAACTCGGCATAAGAGAGAAGGTTGTGGGCATCGCACCTGTAGGCTGTGCAGTGTTTGCGTATGATTATTTTAATTTCGATGTATTGGAAGTTGCTCATGGGAGACCTCCGGCTGCTGCCACAGGGCTGAAAAGGGTCATGCCTGACAGGATAATATTCTCTTATCAGGGGGATGGCGACCTTGCGGCAATCGGCACGGCAGAGATCGTCCATGCTGCAAGCAGGGGAGAAAACATAACCGTGTTTTTTATAAATAACGCCACTTACGGCATGACCGGCGGACAGATGGCACCCACTACATTACGTGAACAGGTAACGACAACCACACCGCAGGGAAGAACTTCAGGGTATCCTCTTCGGGTTTCAGAACTCCTTTCGTCAATCGAAGGAGCGTCTTTCATCGCAAGGACATCTCTGGATTCTGCAAAAAACATAAAAGTGACAAGAAAGACCGTAGAGAAAGCCCTGAAGTATCAGATTGAAGGCAAGGGCTTTTCAATGGTGGAGATGCTTTCGCCTTGTCCTACAGACTGGTGGATGTCGCCTGAGGAGTCCCTTAAATGGATTCGTTCAAAAATGCTGGAGATTTATCCCCTCGGCGTATTCAAGGACAAATTCATGGAGGATGACTGAAAATGCAGAGCGTGTTGATTGCTGGCTCCGGAGGGCAGGGTATCTTGTTTTTGGGCAAGCTTCTTGCCCAGAGTGTAATGACAGAGGGCAGAAATGTTACATGGTTTCCCTCATACGGAGCAGAAGTGCGGGGTGGAACAGCTAATTGTATGGTAATCATCTCGGATGAGATGATAGGCTCCCCGATATTAAAAAATCCTGATATACTTGTGGTGCTGAATGAGGCGTCAAAAGAGAGATTTGAAAGCCGGCTCAGGCAGGACGGGCTTATGATTCTGGACTCCTCACTTATAAAGAAACCTGTGGCAAGAAAAGATGTGTATGTTATAAACGTGCCTGCAACTGAGATAGCCGCTTCTTTAGGCAGTGCAAAGTCTGCAAACATGGTCATGCTGGGAGCATTGATTTCCGGGGGGAAACTGGTTAGTGAAGACTCTGCCCTAAATGCGCTCGAAGAGCTGACACCTCCCAGAAGAAGAAAAAACCTCGACATAAACAAGCGCGCTTTAAGAAAGGGGAAGGCTTTCTGTGACAATAAGGAAGGCAAAAGCCTCTGATATAAGGGCTATACACAATCTCGTAAACAATTTTGCAAAAAGACATGGAATAATACCGAGGTCTTTAAATGACCTGTATGAGCACATCAGAGACCTGATAGTCTGCGAGGAAGACGGTCATATTAAAGGCGTATGTGCACTGCATGTGCTCTGGGAAGACCTTGCAGAAGTAAGGTCTCTTGTTGTAAAAAAGGACTCACAGGGCAAAGGCATAGGAAAGGCTCTTGTAAAAAGGGCTCTTAAGGATGCAAGGATACTGGGCATAAAAAGAGTGTTTGCCCTTACATATAATCCTGAGTTCTTTAAGATGCTCGGTTTTAAGGATATTGACAAGTCGAAGTTGCCCCAGAAGATATGGGGAGACTGTTTAAAATGCCACAAATTCCCTGAATGCGATGAAGTGGCTGTGATTATTGAATTGTAAAGGAGGGTCAGGCTGCTGTGCTAAAGATAGGTGTTTTGGCTTCAGGAAGAGGGTCTAATTTTCAGGCGATAATAGACGCTATAGAGTCAGGAAGGCTTAAGGCATCTGTGGAGTTGCTGGTTGTTGACAACCCCTCTGCTTTTGCAATAGAAAGGGCGAAAAAACACAGTATTCCTTATCTGTATGTAAATCCAAAGGACTTCGGTACAAAGGACGAATTCTATCAAAAGATTGCTGACGAACTGAAAAGCAAGGGAGTGGAGTTGGTTATACTTGCCGGTTTTATGAGAGTAGTAAGGAAACCTCTGCTTGATGCCTTTCCGATGAGAGTTATGAACATTCATCCTGCGCTTCTTCCTTCCTTCCCTGGACTTCATGGACAGAAACAGGCGGTTGACTACGGAGTAAGGATTTCAGGCTGCACAGTGCATTTTGTTGACGAAGGCGTGGATACAGGTCCGGTAATAATACAGGCGGCTGTGCCTGTCCTGCCCCATGATACAGAGGACACCCTGTCAGAGAGAATACTTAAATACGAGCACAAGATATTTCCTGAAGCCATAAGACTGTTTGCAGAGGGCAGACTTGAGGTCGTCGGCAGAAAAGTAATGATAAAGGACTACAAGGGCGAAGAGGACGCAGTGATAATAAACCCACCGCTGCAGTCCTCTTAAAAGGCAAAAAAACAGTTGCCATTGGCAGGTGGGTAAGATATTATCAAAAAGAGGCAGTCAGATGGTCATTGGGAAACCGTTTTTAACAGTCAATCAGATACAGGACAAAGTTAAAGAACTTGCAGAAAAGATATCAAAAGACTATGAAGGCAAGGATTTGCTTGTTGTTGCGCTACTGAAAGGTGCGTTTATGTTCGCTTCAGACCTTGTAAAAGCCATAAGAGTTCCTTTGACCATAGATTTTATCACTGCCTCAAGCTATGTAAAGACAGGCACTTCTGGAGAAGTCAAGGTTCACTGTGATGTAAGGGAGGATATAAGGAACAAGAATGTTCTTCTTGTAGAAGACATAGCGGATACAGGAATAACTTTGAATTATATAAGGGAAAGATTCCTCCAGAGAGAACCCAAGAGTCTCAGGATATGTGTTCTTCTGGACAAGAAGGAGAGACGGATTGTGGATGTCCCGCTGGATTATGTAGGATTTGAGATACCGAACGAATTTGTGGTGGGCTACGGACTTGATTACGACAACAAATTCAGAAATCTTCCTTATATTGCAATATTCAAAAAAACTACTTAGAGGTGCGACGTGTATGAACTCATGATAGAGACTACTTTCTCTGCTGCTCATCAGCTTAGGGGATATATGGGCAAGTGCGAACGCATGCATGGTCATAACTGGAAAGTGCATGTGCATGTAGTTGCAGAAAAACTAAACGACATAGACATAGCAATGGATTTTCACGAGCTCAAGAGGCTTACAAACGAGACTATAGCGTCACTTGACCACTCTTTTCTGAATGAGCTGTTCCCTTTTACTGAAAAGAATCCTTCATCAGAAAACATAGCCAAGTGGATATACGACACGCTTAAGAAAAAGATAAACACCGATCACATACATCTTTCTGCAGTTACGGTGTGGGAGTCGGAGACTGCATCTGCAACCTACTATGAGGACTGACAGACACTTGTCTGAAAGACTCCTCGACAGTGCCCTTAAAAGAGGTGCGACGCATGCCGAAGTTTATCAGAAGGCATCAAGGATGCTTTCTGTAGAGGTCAAGTCCGGCGAGGTGGAGGCTGTAGAGACCGCTGTAAGCTTCGGCTATGCCCTGCGGGTGATAAAAGACCAGAGACTCGGTTTTTCTTATTCCACTGATAAGAATGAGTTGGACAAGGTTGTTGAGACAGCGCTGGAGACGGCAAGATTTACAGAGCAGGACGAGTTTCTCGGTCTGCCAGAGCCTGTAAAGCCGGATGCGCCTGAGGTCTATGATAAGGCAGTAGATTCCATTAAAGAGGACGAGGCAATAGAAAAGGCGCGTCTTATCGAAGAGGCTGCACTTAGTGCAGACAAGAGAATAAAGCGTATAAGAAAGGCACTGGCATCTTTTTCTTTGGAGGACACCCTCATTGTCAACTCAAACGGCGTCTCTTATGGTTATCCCTCGACATTTTGCACTGCACATATAATGTGCGTGGCAGAAGAAGATGGAGACAGCCAGATGGGGTGGGGTTTTCAGGGAAGCAGATTTCTCTCTGATGTGGAATTCAACAAAGTAGGCGCTGATGCTGCATGGCGTGCATTAAAAATGCTCGGTGCAAGACGTATAAATGCCATAAAATCCTATGTCTTGCTTGACAACCTTGTAGCTACGGAGTTTCTTTCAGTGTTTGCATCAATGCTTTCAGCCGAGGCTGTTCAGAAGGGCAGGTCGCTTCTTAAAGGCAGGGTGAATCAAAAAGTAGTGAGCGGGATTGTAGATATGATTGATGATGGTCTTCTGCCTAAAGGGCCCGGCACAAGACATATAGATGATGAAGGCGTTCCCACGGCAAAAAACGTATTGATTAAGGATGGCGTGCTTCAGGGGTTTATGTATAACACCCATACTGCTGCAAAAGACAGGGTAAAGTCTACAGGAAATGCAGTAAGGAGCAGTTTTTCAGCAATTCCCTCTGTTGGTGCCACAAACCTGTATATTGATTCATCAGGTAAGAAACTGTCCTTGAATGAGATAATAAGCTCAATGGACAAGGGGTTATATATCATAGAGGCGATGGGGGTGCATACGGCAAATCCGATATCAGGAGAATTTTCAATAGGAGTGTCAGGACTATGGGTGGAAGGCGGAAAGATAAGGTTTCCGGTGAAAGAGGCAGTGATATCAGGCAATATGCTTGAGTTTTTCAGCAGGGTTGTTGCAATAGGGGACGACCTTCGGTTTTATGGCAGTATGGGGTCGCCAAGTCTTCTTGTGGAATCAATAGACATAAGTGCCTAGAAATATGAAGACAGAACTGCAGCAGCCAACTGTTCTGGTTATAGATGACGAACCAGAGATACTTGAGTCTCTGTCCATCATATTCACATCCAGAGGCTTTAGAGTCCTGACTGCCGCCTCAGGAAGGGAAAGCATCGAGGTGTTTTCAAGAGAGCCAGCACCTGTTGTTGTATGTGACAATTCCCTTCCGGACATACAGGGCATAGACCTGCTCAGGGAGTTCCGTAATGTCCTGCCAGAAGTGCAGGTGATAATAGTTACAGGCAAAGGCACTATTGATATAGCTGTGTCTGCGATGAAGGCAGGAGTCTTTGATTTTATAACCAAACCTGTTGACCCAGAATACCTTATACAGTTAGCCATCAGAGCCGGACAACTCTACGATGCCCTTACAGAGAAAAAGACCTTGAAGGAAGAAGTCGAGAGGATGACCGAGCAGTATATTATAGGCAGGCATCCTTCGATGAAGAATCTTCTCAGGCTTATCTACACGGTTGCACCGACAGACAGCACCGTGCTGATAGAAGGCGAGTCAGGCACAGGCAAAGAGCTGGTGGCAAGACTTATACATAAAAAAAGCCATCGCTCAAGAGGACCTTTTACAGCCGTAGATTGCGGTGCCATACCTGAAGGGCTTGTAGAATCAGAACTTTTCGGCTACGAAAGAGGTGCGTTTACAGGAGCAGTCAGCACAAAGATGGGAAAATTTGAAAGGGCAAATAAGGGCACTCTGTTCCTGGATGAGATTACGAGTCTTCCTCTTTCTTCTCAGGCAAAGCTTCTCAGGGCACTTCAGGAAAAAGTTATAGAGAGGCTCGGCGGTCAAAAACAAATACCAGTAGATATAAGACTGATTGCAGCTACAAACATAGACTTGCATGAAGCCGTTGTCAATAAACACTTCAGGGAAGACCTTTATTACCGGTTGAATATTATAAAGATAAAGATTCCGCCTCTAAGGGAAAGAAAAAGCGACATAGCACCCCTTTGTCTTCATTTCATAAAGAAGCACGGGGCAAAGATAAACAGTGCTGTCAAAGGCATATCAAAAGAGGCACTTAAGGTAATGATGGAGTATTCCTGGCCTGGTAACGTCCGTGAGCTTGAAAACGCCATTGAGCATGCTCTTATAATGGCAGGCTCGTCGCAAATCATGCCCCATGACCTTCCACCGCTTGATGACGGACAAATGACCCTTTCAAAACTCGATGAGGCAGAGAAAAACCTTATTCTGAAAGCCATAAAAGAAGCAGGGGGAAATAAATACAAGGCAGCCAAGATACTTGGCATACCAAGGTCAAGTCTTTACAGCAAGTTGAAGAAATTTGGTCTGTCCAAGATTTGACAGGGTGTTTCTAATCTCTTTAAAGAGGTTGTAAGATGCAGCATCATGAAATAGTTCTGCTTTATTCCCTTGCAGAGGCAGTAAACCAGCAGAAGACTACAGAGGAGCTTTTCGCAATAACAATGGACTGGATGGACGGTGTATTCGGACTTGAAGTCGGAGCCCTGGGACTGCTGGAAGGAAAATCCCTCAAGCTTGTAACCTCAAGAGGTATAGAGCCTGAGATACTTAAAAAAATTGATACTGCAATGGCGGAGACGTCGGTGTCCAAGTTCATTGCCAAAAGAAACAGAAGGATAACCGCAAAAGGACTGGGACTTAAATTTTTTGTTAATATTCCTCTTAAATCCAGCAATAAACTTGTAGGCACACTTCTTACAGGCAGCCGGATTAAAAGGGCTCTGCATGATGAACAGGTGAACATGCTCTATGTCGTTGGAAAACTCTTAGGTATAGCAATAGAAAGGTCAGAGGTATTTGATACCGTTTCTATGGAAAGGTTTCAGTGGGAGACTGCAGTAAGGGCTCTGCATGATTTTGTGTCCGTACAGGATACGGACATGAGAATAATAAAGATAAATCCTGCTGCCTGCCGCTATCTTGGACTTGAGGAAAAGGACGTTATCGGTCGCCATTGCTATGAGGTGTTTCACAAGGAAGAAGCACAGCATCATTTATGTCCGGTGAAAAAAATGATGGAGACCCGTCGTCCTCATTACGCTGACATCGAGATTCCAAATGGAAGAACTCTTCATATTTCAGTGCATCCTCTGTTTGACAGAAACTCCTCATTACAGGGGATTATACACATAGCCAGAGACATCACTGATGTTAAAAAGATGCGGGAATATGCCCACCTTGCAGACAAACTAAGCGCTCTTGAAAGACTTGCAGGAGGCATTGCCCACAACGTTAACAATCCACTCTCTTATGTCCTTAATTATCTTTTTATACTGAAAGAAACATTAACAGACGAGAAGGCAAAGCCTCTCCTGCAGAAAATAGAACAGGGAGTAATCAAGGCTAAAGACATCATGCAGGGGCTGATGGATTTGTCTAATCCTTCTAAAGAGCCGCTTGAACCCATTGACCTCAGAACTGCAGTCATGAGCACTCTTGCTTTTCTTTCCTCTGAGGTAGAGAAAAAAGGCATTACTGTCCGCACCGAATACGAAGGTTCAACAAAAATAAAGGCATCCAAGAAGGGCTTCGATGAAGTGATGTTTAACCTTCTGTCAAACGCCATTGAAGCAGGTGCCACCAATATAACCATAAAGAGTTTTGAAAACGAAAAAGGTATAACCATGCTTATTTCCGACAACGGCTCTGGCATAGAGAAAGAACATCTCAGAAAAATCTTTGAACCATACTTTACAACAAAACCCAAGGGCACCGGCATCGGACTTTACGTCTCTTATAACATCATCAAGTCCTTTGGCGGGGAAATATGGTGCAATAGCAAAAAAGGTAAAGGCACACAATTCGGGATAATCTTCAAGAAGAGCGACGAAACACACCCCTGAGATTCTGTCCAAAATCCGACTATATGTCCAATATAGGACATATCCTTTCGTTAAAACCCACTGAATTTATTTAATTTTTTTACTTGGCAGCCATATTGCAAGTGTAAGAAGTGCCTGCGAAGGCTTCAAGACCCTTGCTCTGTGGCAGACTCTCGGACTGGTCAGACGTGGGGTGAGGTTAAAAGAAAAAATTTATTTAAGAAAGGAGGAGGTAAATGGGATTAAAAACACTTTTTGAGGCGATTATACTACAGTCCATTGAGGATTTGTGGGATGCCAGACACCGGGAGGAGAGCATTGAGTTTCTGACAGGACAAGGGTTTCACTTCTGTGCAAAGATGGCTGGAATGGGCACGGAAGAAAGACTGAAGCTTATGAAATTTGTAAAGGACGTAACAGGTCTTCCAGAGAAGCCAAGAAAGATCAAAAGGCGTAGCACTTCTTTAAGGTCTCAGAAGAGTCATTATAAAATTGCTATACATGCCTGACTCAAACCAATCTGATACAGGGCGACCCTTTTTGCTTTAGAGGGATGATAACAAAAATGTTATAATCTCCTCTGATAAAGAGGAGGTATGGAAGGTCCGGTTCTTCTAAAAGGGAGCCCTGTAGCATCCCTTATATATAAGGAAGTAGAAACTGAGGTTAAAACCCTACAGGCCCATGGAGTCGTTCCTGGGCTTGCACTGGTGATTGTAGGGAACGAAGCTGCCTCTGAACAGTATTTTTTGACCACGAAGACTATTTCAAGCAAGCTTGGAATAAACAATTTTCCTTATCGTCTGCCAGAGGACTCTTCTGTTAATGAGGTTCTCAATCTTATAAAGAGTCTGAACAGCGATGAAAGAATAAGCGGTATACTTGTATTTCTTCCTTTACCCGGGCACATCGAGCCGAGAATGGTGCTTAATGCAGTTGCTTCGGACAAAGACGTTGATGGTCTTGGAGCGATATCCATAGGGCGCATGGCTTCAGAGGAGTCTACATATCAGCTTTTCTCGCCTGAGCAGGGAGTGAAAAACACATTCCTGCCGTGTACGCCATACGGTGTTATAAGGCTTCTTGAGCACTACGGGATAGGCATCGAAGGAAAAGACGTTGTTATAGTCGGAAAGAGTCTGACTGTGGGCAAGTCACTTGCACTTATGATGCTGGCAAAGGGAGCTACTGTCACTGTCTGCCACAAGCAGACAAGAAACCTTGCTGAAAAAACACGCACTGCAGACATACTCTGTGTCGCCGCAGGAAAGCCTGGTCTTATAAAAGAAGACATGGTAAAAGACGGGGCTGTGGTCGTGGACATAGGCATAAACAGTCTTCCTGACGGCAGGTTCGTCGGAGATGTTGATTTCGACAATGTTGCAAAAAAGGCTTCATACATAACGCCGGTGCCAGGCGGGGTAGGTCCTGTCACCATAGCAATCTTGCTTAAAAACACCGTAATATCAGCCAAGAAAATGTTTAATATCCTGTGATGCTTCACCCAAAGAGCCTGAAAAGAAAAATCTTGAGTAATCCCCTTAACAAGGCAGTCTTTTCTTCAGGCAGGGGCGTTTACCTTGTAGGAGGGTATATAAGAAACATATTAATTCACGGCAAACACTCAAAAGATATAGATTATGTTGTAAAGAAGGACATCGAAGCACTGGTAAGTAAAGTGTCAAAGGGGCTAAACGGAACAGTCATAGAGCTCAGAAAAGAGCACATACTGAGAATAGCCTTACGGGACGGCAGGACACTTGACTTTTCAAGGCTTACCAAAGACATAGAGGATGACCTCAGGGAAAGGGACTTTACGCTGAACGCCATGGCATGGGCACCGGAGTCAGGCTTGATAGACCCGGTCGGAGGCATTAGCGATATAGAAAAAAGGCTTATAAAAGGGATATCAAGAGAGAACTTCCTGAATGACCCGTTAAGACTTCTAAGGGCATACAGGTTTTCAGCTGAGCTGTCATGGCAGATAGACAGAAAAACAAGACGGATCATAAAGTCCATGCCTGAAAGGCTCAAAACATCCGCCAGTGAAAGGATTACTTTAGAGTTTTTTAAGCTGCTTAACGCAGATGAGCCTTTAAACGCCCTTAAGGCAGCCCTCAGGGACGGTGTGTTAACTGAGATTATATCTTTATCTTTCAATAAGTTAGAACGGAATATTAAACTGATTTCAAATATTAATAAGAACCTTAAGAAACTGCCTGAAAGGTATTTTCTTAAGGAATTCTCGCAGGGACTCTGCTACATGGGGCTTTTAAGGCTTGAGGGACTGCTTTTAGGGTCTGATATAAACAAGAATTTGTTTACTTTAAGCAGGGATATACTCAAGCGGGTAACTCTTGTTCAGGCGCATTATAAGGAATTTGAAAGGGTAGAAGGCTTAAGCAGAGGTGAGATGTTTGATATTTTCTCTGAATCAGAAGACGCAGTGATTGACCTTTTGATTCTTACCGGGAAGACAGGATATCTGAAAGAGGCTGAGAGGTTTTTCAGGATTAAGCAAAAGGGGATATTAAGTTCAGAGGAGATAATGGCAGTTACCGGATTAAAACCTGGACCAAAACTCGGCGAAACCATTAACAGACTTAAAAAAGCTCAGTTTAAAGGGGAGATAAGAGGAAGGCTTCAGGCAAGGAACTGGCTTATTAATAATTTATAAAACTTTACATAACATATCTTATCGGTCATAATCTATAAACATTATATGTTAGTAAGTTGTTATTAATGAGGTTAATAATATCTCCTATCCATTGAGAGACTTGCGGTTTTCTACCCGTGAACAGGTTTTGTGCAGGAAAAAAATCCTTAAAAATCAGCGTCTTACTCTTTATTTATAGGCTTTCCAAAAAGCAAGCCTTTCTCCTCTGCCTCAATCCTAACAGGGACAATGCTTCCCTTCTCATACCCATCCGTCAGGACGTGAACTTTCAAGTAATTACTTGATGTTCCACGGCATACCCCATTCGATACCTTCTCTTCTATAAGAACATCAAGGGTTTTGCCGATATGCCTTGTCATGTATTCCTTTCTTTTCCTGTCTGCAAGCCTTCTGAGGGCTGCCGCCCTTTGTTTACGCTCAGAAGATCCAACAGTATCAGGCATCAGAGCAGCCTTTGTCCCAGGTCTTTTTGAGAACGGAAATACATGGATATATGTAAAGGGAAGCTCCTCCGCCAGCCTGAACGTATTGTTAAACTCTGTTTCCCCTTCATGAGGAAAGCCTACTATAATGTCTGTCCCGAGTGCTATGTCAGGTAGTCTTTCAGCTATGTTCAATATAGTCTTTTTAAAGAATGCTGAGTCGTAATTCCTGTTCATCAAGTTTAATATCCTGTCATCTCCGCTCTGAAGTGGTATATGTAGATGCCTGCAGACCCTTTTGTCGTCAAAAAGCCTTATTAATCGGTCACTTATCTCTGTTATCTCAAGAGAGCTCAGCCTTATCCGCTCTATGGCTGTTTTATCGAGTATCTCCTCGACAAGCTCTGAAACAGAGGTATTAATGTCATTGCCGTAAAGCCCAAGATGAATACCTGTCAGAACCACTTCTTTATACCCCTCTGCCACTGCTCTTTCTACCTGAGCAATCACCTCTGAAGGAGCAATACTCCTTGAACTGCCACGTGCCTTAGGGATAATACAGTAGCTGCATGAATGGTTGCATCCGTCCTGAACCTTCAGGAAAAACCGTGTGCGGTTACCGGATTTATTTAAAGCAATACTTGCATTATTACCGCATAACATATTAATAATATTAAGTTTATTCTTGTTTTCAACTACGGTTTCTACTTCTTTCAAAGAGCTTACCTGTTCTTTATTAAGCTCTGCGTAACAGCCTGTAACGATGACTTTTGCGCCGGTTCTACTGGCTCGTCTGATAAGCTGTCTTGACTGGTAGTCGCTTTTGGCAGTGACGGTGCAGGTGTTGATAATGCAGACCTCTGGTGTCTCGTCAATGCCTACTACTTCGTGTCCATGCCCTTTAAGTGCGCTTTCGAGCAAGGAGTTTTCAGCCTGATTGACTTTACAGCCGAGGCTTAAAAGGCAGACTTTCATTTTATTTTACAGGGGACTCCTTAAGAGGGTCTGCGACTCCTTCGAGGGAATGTCTCATTGCCTTGAGTATTTTGACGGTTATTATTTCGCCTGTAGTGTTGTTGTCACCGGTAAAATTGACTATCTTATTAGTTCTTGTTCTTCCTGTGAGCTTATTGCGGTCTGTGTCGCTTGTGCCTTCTACAAGGACTTCTACGAGGCTTCCTTCGAGTGTCTTGTTCTTTTCAAGTGTAATGTCATCCTGAAGCCTGAGTATTTCCTGAAGCCTTTCGAGCTTAACCTCTTCTGGAAGCTGTCCGTCCATTTGGGAGGCAGCTGTCCCTGGTCTTGGCGAGAATTTAAATGCGAATATGCCGTCGAACTTGATCTCTTTTAATGCATCCACTGTCTCTTTGTGGTCTTTTTCTGTTTCTGTTGGGAAGCCGGCGATAATGTCGGATGTTATAGCAATTCCCGGAACTTTTTCTCTTAGTTTATTTATTTTTGCCATGTATTCATCACGGGTATAGCCTCTGTTCATAAGACCGAGTATTCTTGTAGAGCCGGACTGAAGCGGAAGATGGATGTGTTCGCAGACCTTGTCAAGCCCTGCAATTGCCTCTATGAGGGCGTCGGAAAGGTCACGGGGATGGGATGTTACGAACCTTATTCTCTCTATGCCTTCTATGTCGTTTATTTTCCTTAAAAGACCTGGGAAGTCTGTGTCAGACCTGTAGGAGTTTACGTTCTGCCCAAGGAGTGTTACTTCTTTAAAGCCTTCCTGAGCGAGCTGTTTTATTTCTCCCAGGATGCTTTCACTTGGTCTGCTTGTTTCTCTTCCTCTTGTGTATGGGACTATGCAGTAGGTGCAGAAATTGTCGCAGCCGTACATTATAGAGACCCATGCCCTTCCCTTTTCCTTTCTTGAGACAGGAAGTTCAAGCTCTGCGATTTCAGGGTTTTCCTCAAGTGCTGTAAAGGGCTTTTCTTCCCTTATGATATCCCTGACTTTATGAAGGTTTTGTGGTCCTATAACGTAATCTACGTGTGGTGCTCTTTTGAAGAGTTCTTCTCCCATCTGCTGGGCTATGCAGCCGGCAACAGCGATTTTAAGTCCAGGTCTTCTTTTCTTCAGGGATTTCAGTCTTCCGAGGTGGCTTAGGAATTTCTGTTCTGCCTTCTGTCTTATGCTGCAGGTATTGAATATTATTAAATCCGCTTCTTTCTGGTTGTCCGTAAGGCTATAGCCTTCGGACTGAAGAATCCCTGCCATCTTCTCTGAGTCATGGAAGTTCATCTGGCAGCCGAATGTTGTTATAGAGACCTTCCTCATATTTAAAAATTAACATTTATTAAAGCAGGGATTCAAGAAAGGGGCATAATCCAGACCTTCAAGCCACCTTGAATCTCCTGAGTCTAAGGGCATTCGTAACCACTGTTACTGATGACATGCCCATGGCAGCGGCTGCGAATATAGGGCTTAGGAGTATGCCGAAGAATGGGAAGAGCACGCCTGCTGCAATCGGAATAAGTGTTATGTTGTAGGCGAACGCCCAGAAAAGGTTCTGTTTTATGTTTCTTAGTGTTGCTTTTGAAAGGGCTATAGCTGTCACCACGCCTTTCAGATCTCCTTTTATGAGTGTAATGTCTGCGGCTTCCATTGCGACGTCAGTGCCTGTGCCTATTGCAATGCCTACGTCTGCCTGTGCAAGTGCAGGTGCATCATTAATTCCATCGCCCACCATTGCAACGACTTTGCCTTCTGCCTGAAGTTTCTTGACCTCTTTTGCCTTGTCTTCAGGCAGCACCTCGGCAAGCACCCTGTCTATGCCGACCTGACGGGCTATAGCCTCGCCTGTCCTTCTGTTATCCCCGGTAAGCATCACGACCTCGATACCGAGGTTGTGCAATTGTCTTACGGCTTCAACAGAGCCTTCTTTAAGTGTATCCGCAACGCTGATAATGCCGATAGCCTTACCATCAAGAGTAACGAACATCGGGGTTTTTCCCTGAACGGCGAGCTCATCTGCTTTTTCTTTCAGTCCGTTGAGTTTTATTGACTCATCTTCCATAAGTGCGGCATTTCCAAGGAGAACGTTTTTCCCAGCCACCACTGCTTTTATTCCATGTCCGGGTACTGCCTGAAAACTCTCCGGGTCTTTGAGTTCAATTTCCATCTCTGATGCCTTTTTAACTATCGCCTCGCCGAGTGGGTGCTCAGAGCCTTTCTCAGCAGAGGCAGCATAGAACACGACATCTTTTTCAGAGACCGACTCTTGCGCAATTATGTCTGTTACAGAAGGTTCTCCTTTGGTCAGTGTGCCTGTTTTGTCAAAGACTATGGCGTTAATCTTATGTGCGGTCTCAAGTGCTTCTCCGCTTCTTATGAGTATGCCGTTTTCAGCGCCTTTGCCTGTTCCGACCATAATGGATGTCGGTGTTGCAAGCCCTAGGGCGCAGGGGCAGGCTATGATGAGCACGGCTATGAAATTAAGGATTGCATACGTAAAAGCCGGAGCCGGACCAAAGAAATACCATATAATAAATGTAATCGTGGCGATGCCCATCACTGCGGGGACGAAGTAAGATGCAATCTTGTCTGCAAGTCTTGCAATAGGTGGTTTTGAACCCTGAGCCTCCTGCACCATATTTATTATCTGTGCAAGCATTGTGTCCCTGCCGACTTTTGTAGCCTCGAACTTAAAAGAGCCGGTCTTGTTTATCGTAGCGCCTATTACTGTGTCTCCGGGTTTTTTCTCAACAGGGATTGATTCGCCTGTAATCATTGACTCATCCACAGAGGAATAACCTTCCTTTATGATGCCGTCAACCGGTATCTTCTCACCGGGTCTTACGATGACGATATCTCCGATTTCCACTTCTTCGACAGGGATATCTACTTCCTTTCCATTGCGGATTACTCTTGCTGTTTTTGCCTGCAAACCTATGAGCTTTTTTATTGCCTCTGATGTATGTCCTTTTGCCCTTGCCTCAAGAAGTCTGCCAAGGAGGATGAGCACGATTATGGCTGCTGCTGTGTCGAAATACACCTCTGCTGAGTAGCCTTTTATCTCAAATAGGGAGGGGAAGAACGTGGCAATAACACTGTAAATATATGCGGCTGACGTGCCCACTGCTATAAGTGTGTTCATATTGGTTGTCCGGTGCCGTGCGGCTGCAATAGCACCTGTGTAAAACTGCCATCCAATCCAGAACTGAACCGGGGTCTCAAGGATAAGCTGAATAAGAAAATTCGTCTGTCTTGGAATTTCTATTAAAGAGGAAAGCCCGAGCTTGTCCCAGTAAACCAGAACGAACAGCGGAAGTGTAAGGAGTGCTCCTGTAATGACTTTGGTTTTTAATTTCTGATAATGAGCCTCTCTTTCCCTTTTTTCCTTTTCTACTATGTCTTCGCCTCTTTCCACTGAGACGATGTCATAGCCGGCGTCCTTTACGGCTTTTTTGAACTCCCTGATTCCGACTTGTGTTGGTATGTATTCGACAGTGGCTTTTTCTGTTGCAAAGTTGACAGAGGCGGACAGGACTCCGTCGAGAGAACTCAGGGCTTTCTGGACTCTGCTAACGCAGGATGCGCAGGTCATGCCTTTTATAGGCAATATCTGTTTTGCGACTGTTGCACCATAGCCAAGGTCTTTGATGGTCTTGAGGAAGTCGTCAACAGATACCTTAAGCGGGTCATAAACCACTGTAGCCCGTTCTGCTGCAAAGTTAACAGATGCCTCGCTTACACCGTCGAGGCTCGCCAGGGTGTCCTGAATCCTTGATGCGCACGAGGCGCAGGACATTCCGGTAATGGGCAGGTCAAGCCTTTTACCTCCAGCGGCTTTGTCTGATTCTGAAGGCTCTGGTTTCTTCTCTACTTCTTTTTCTTCAAGGTATTTCTCAGGGCTTTTTTCAAAGCTCTCTTTGCAGGGCTTTGAGCAAAAATAATATGTACTGCCCTTGTATTCTGAGGTAGCCACTGCATCAGTGTCCTCTATGGTCATCTTGCAGACAGGGTCTTTAACCTCCACTCTACGCCTCCTACCATATATAAGATTTTCGTGTGCATTATTGCTTTCTTCCTGCTCCAAGGATAACGATATTATTAATGCGTTTCAGGTTGATTATCTTTATACCCTCGGCAGAAAGGGCGTCTTTAAATTCTTGGAGTGTAAATCTCCCTCCTTTTGGATGTGCGGTTAATCTTTCGATGAGGAAATTATCGAGGAACGGCTTCAGGAGTTCTTCGAAGAAAAACTCCCCTTCCGGCTTTAATACTCTTGCGACTTCCTTGAGTGCCTTTTTCCAGTCTTCCATGTGGTGAAGCACTCCGAATGAGAAGACCGCATCAAATTTTTCATCAGGCTCATCGAGTGCCATTGCATCAGCGACCTTGAACTCTATTGTGTCTTTAAGTTCCGGCTTAAGATTTCTCTTTGCTTTTTCAATCTGTTCCGGGTCGAAATCCGTGGCAATAATCTTTCCGGCACCGAATTGTTCTGCTATTATTTTGGCGCCAATGCCTCTTCCGCATCCGATTTCAAGACATAACGGATATTCATTACGGCTCCCCATTTTTCTTAGGAGACGCCCTTCTATGTGTTTCTGGCCAAAGGCTCTGACAGGGCTGTTTGTTATGATCTTCTCTATGAGATTAAGCTTCACCTCTCTTTTTTCCAGTCTATTTCAGTAGTGTTGTTCACCAGGGGACGCATTCTGCTGGCATTTCTACATACAGCTGAGCCATGAGGTTTTCTATGTCCTGCTCTAAATCCATGATGGTATCAAGAGGGGTATCAGGGTCCCTTACTGCCTCGAAGTAATCGAAGCGTTTGAGAAGGAGTTCTTTTCTCAGGTCTTTTGTATTGTCGAGGAAGTCATTACACTGTCTGAAATAAGCTGAGCCTATTCCCGGCGGCATTGCACCCCAGCCAGGTGCCATCATAGCCCAGGGACTCCTCATGCCAGGGCCCATCATGTCCCAGCCGGGCATCTGAGCCCATGAGACTGTGGTAAAAACAGCAAAAACCACAAGTAAAACAATAACTGTCTTTCTCATCTCATTCTCCTTGGTGCTGTTATTCCATTTAGATTTTTATCGACCTCTATATGTTTGCATCGCTTTTCTATATAACTGGGTTGCGAGTTTTCTTAATTCCTGTTGTAATTTTACTATAGTTTCAGGGGGTGTATCAGGGTTTCTTACCGCCTCAAAATATTCAAACCGTTTATCGTGAATCTTTTTTCTGAGGTCTTTTGTCTCATCGAGGAATTTTTCGACACGCGGGTTAAGATACGGCATGCCCATACCACCCATCATGCACGAGCCATGCCCCATCATGCCTCCCCAACCTGGACCCATCATACCCGGACCCATCATTCCCCGACCAGGTCCCATCATTCCCATACCACCCATCATGCCCATACCGCCCATCATGCCAGGACCCATCATACCTGGACCCATCATTCCCCAGCCAGGTCCCATCATTCCCCAGCCTGGATACATCCCCAGCCATATCTGGTATGGATGTGTCTTTGACTCGCTGGTCTCACCCATAGTTGTTGTATCCATCATCATACCACCTGTCTGTGCCCACGAGACCGAACTGAAAACAAACAAAACCAATAAGAATATAACTATTTTTTTCATAACACCCTCCTTGTCGCAGGTCAGCTTATGAGTCCGGCAACTCCTAACAAGAATTGTGACATTTACACGAAAGCCCTTTTCCTCTTGACACCTTTTTGATGCTCATTTATTCACCCCTTTCTTTTTCTAAGATATAACAAAGTCTATCAAAAGAGGGAGTTTTGTCAACCGGTCTCGATACAAGACAAGACTTTATGCTTAAGATTTGTTATAATACCTGATTATTCAGCTTATACATCCATAAATTAAAAAAATTTTACCCTTGTCTTTGAATTATGTTATTTTTAATACCCACTGAAAATTCAGGGGAGGTTTTAAAAACTAATAAAGGAAGGGAGTCTTAGAGGATGCTTATAATCGGGGAAAAGCTAAGTATCATAGCCAAGAGGGTTAGAGAGGCTATGATGAAAAGGGACAAGGAACCTATTCAGGAGATTGCAAAGGCACAGTACAAGGCAGGCGCAGGAATGATAGACGCAAACATTGGACCTGCGGAAGACGGTGGAGAAGACCTGATGCAGTGGATGGTCACTACTATCCAGGAAGCAGTTCCGCTTCCGGTTTGCCTTGACACCACGAATTATGCTGCAATAGAAGCCGGTCTGAAAGTCCACAACAACGAGTGGGGCAGACCGTTAATCAACTCCACATCCAACGACCCTGAGAGATTCCCCATGCTTGAGCTTGCAGCGAAATACAATGCGCAGATAATAGGTCTTACCGTAGGCAAAGGAGGTCTTCCTGCTGACGCTGAAGAAAGGGCAGCCATAGCAGCAGAGATTATGGCAAGGGCAATGGAATACGGCGTGCCGATGGAAGACATATACCTTGACCCTCTTGTCCTTCAGATAGCAACCTCACAGGATCATGCACTGAAGGTGATTAAAGCCGTAAAGATGTTTCAGGAATTAAATGATCCTCCGATGAAGACTGTAGTCGGTCTTAGCAATGTCTCAAACGGATGCCCGAAGCACCTGAGACCGATATTAAATAAATATTACCTGTCACTGCTTATGTATGAAGGTTTGACTGCTGCAATAGCAGACCCTTCTGAAGTAGCAGAGACTGTAAAGACTATAGATGTAATAATGGGCAAAACCCTTTATGCCCATTCCTATCTGGAGATGTAGAAAAGACATTCAAGGAGGCAAAGATGGCTTTCACACCGCCTAAAGAGAGTTATGCAGGCAAAGTTTACTCTGTCACCGTAGGCACAGGTGATACAGCAGTTACCTTTGGAGGAGAGAATGTCTTGCCATTTCACGGTTTTGAAGGCGAGACCCCTAACCGTCCGGTCATAGCGTATGAAATACAGGATGTTCCGCCTTCTGACTGGCCTGAGAGTGTTCAGAAGCCTTTTGAAAGTGTTTCCAGTGACCCTGTAGAGTGGGCAAAGTTTTGTCAGGACACTCTGAAGGCAAAGGCGATAGCTTTAAGACTTATCGGCACTCATCCTGACAGGGAGAACCGCTCTGCAGAAGACGCTGCAAAGACCGTCAGGGATGTGCTTTCAGCTATAAATGTTCCGCTTATAATTCTCGGCAGTAATCATGCTGAGAAAGACTCTTCTGTTCTCGTTGCCGTGGCAGAGGCGGCAAAGGACAAAAACTGCATAATCGGAAAGGCGCAGGAGGCAAATTACAAGACCATAGTTGCTGCTGCAATGGCTAACAATCACAAGCTTATAGCGATGTCAGAGCTTGATATAAACCTGTCCAAGCAGCTCAATATTCTCATAACGCAGATGGGTTTTGATAAGGAAAAGCTGGTAACAGACCCGATGTCTTCAGCGCTTGGCTACGGGCTCGAATACACCTACTCTGTTATGGAGAGGATAAGGCTTGCTGCACTTACCCAGAACGATGCAACGATGCAGCCGCCAATGGTAGCTGACATTGGAATGTATGTATGGAAGATAAAAGAGACGCAGGCGCCGGAGTCTGACCTGCCCCAGTGGGGTTCACTGCCTGAAAGAGGCATCGCATGGGAGGCTGTCTCAGCAATGTCGTTTCTTATAGCAGGCGCAGAGCTTTTGATAATGAGGCATCCGCAGGCAGTTGAGGCTGTAGAAAAGTTTATAGGGGAAATGGAGGGTTAAAATGGCATTAACAGGTGTTGAGATATTCAAGCTTCTTCCAAAGACCAATTGCAAAAAGTGCGGGCATCCAACATGCCTTGCTTTTGCCATGAAACTTGCACAGAGGCAGGCATCTCTTGATGCATGCCCTGATGTCTCAGAGGAGGCAAAAAAGATACTCGGTGAGGCATCTGCCCCGCCAGTAAGACCGATTACCCTTGGTGTCGGAGAAAAAGCAGTCAAGATGGGCGAAGAGACCGTCCTCTTCAGGCACGACAAAAAATTCGTAAACCCCTGCGCTTTTGCAGTTGAGATAAAGGACACTGATGAGGAAGCCAACGTTGTTAAGACCATAGAGGCTGTGCTTGACTCTGAAATAGACAGGGTCGGACAGAAACTCAGAGTCGACGCCATATTTATATCCAATGAGTCCAACGACGCGGGAGCACTTGAATCCCTGTCCAAGCTCGTGTCGCAGAAAGCACCTGATGTGCCGGTAATCATATCTACAAAAGACCCTGCTGCTGCAGAGGCAGCACTGAAAATCTTTGCAGAAAAGAAACCCATTCTTTTCGGTGCAAACAGCGAAAACCTCGATGCAATGGCAAAGGTTGCGACTCAGTTTAAAGTAACACTTGGGATAACAGCGAAGGGTCTTGAAGAACTCACGACACTTACTGAGAAGGCGAAGTCCCTTGGCGTGGAGGACATGGTCATAGATTCAGGCGCAAGAAAGGCGAAGGAGATTCTCGAGGACAACACTCTGATTAGAAGAGCAGCCGTAAAGAAGAATTTCAAGCCTTTAGGGTATCCTGTCATAACATTTGCACAGAGAGATGACAGCATGCTCGAGACCCTGATTGCGGCTCTCGGTGTTGCAAAGTATTCCTCGATTATAGTCCTCAGCAGCATTGAGAAGTGGAAGAACCTTGCCCTGTTCACACTGAGGCAGAACATCTACACCGACCCGCAGGTTCCGATGCAGGTCGAGCAGAAGATATACAAGATCGGAGAGCCTACATCTGATTCTCCTTTGATGATAACTACCAACTTCTCGCTGACGTATTTTATAGTCTCAGGAGAGATAGAGAACAGCAAGGTTCCGAGCAGGCTTGCTGTTATGGACTGTGAGGGGCTGTCGGTGCTTACGGCATGGGCGGCTGGAAAGTTCACTGCCGCGAAGATAGCCCAGTTTATAAAGGAATCCGGTGTGGAAAACGAGATAAGCCACAGGGAGATAATCATTCCCGGATATGTGGCAATTCTCAGCGGTGCAATAGAAGACAAGCTTGAGGGCTGGAAAGTCACAGTCGGCCCAAGAGAGGCTAACGCACTGCCGGCTTTCCTTAAGTCGAGAGCGAGTTAAAATCGCTGAGTTGCATAACAAATTGACTTTTAAAAACTAGAGCTATAAAAATAAAAGGCAGTCATTCTGTCTTAACAACTGTTCGTAACGGCTATTCGTCGATTAATAATTAGGAGGTAGGGATGTCAAAGTTAATAGCCTCAGCAGCGATTAGAGGTGCTCATAAACTCGTAAAACAGGCTGAGGAGATGCTTGAGCAGACGATAAGGGACAAAGGGGAGTCTCACACATTTGAATTTCCAGACACTGCATTTTATCTGCCGATGATATACGCGATGACCGGTTTCCCTGTTAAAACACTTGGGGACATGCGCACGGCTTTAGGTTATGCAAAAGAGCTTTTGCATCCAGAGCCTGAAGAGAATGTCTGGAAGCCATACCTGGGCGAGGCTCTGGATTCAGGCATGGCAACGCTGTTTGCAGAGGAGATAATACTTGCTCTGAAGTATATCAACGGATTTGAGCCTGTAACAGACCCTGAAACAGGATATGTTTATAACGGTTTTATTACAGACACAATCCAGAGGAATCTGGGTATCCAGCTTGTTGACGGCACGATGCCCGGATTTGCAGCTGTCATAGGTGCTGCTCCTGATGACGACACTGCAGTAAACATCGTAAGAGAGCTTCAGGAGAAGAACATACTTATATTCCTTTCAGGTCATGTCAACGGAAACAGCGTTACAAAACAGCTCTTAAGAAAAGGCGTTGAACTCGGCTGGGACACAAGGATAGTGCCTCTTGGTCCTGACACCGAGCATACGCTTTATGCCCTTGACTGGGCAGTAAGGGCTTCACTCATCTTCGGCGGCAAGAAGCCCGGAGACTACAAAGAGCATCTTAAATACCAGAAAGACAGGGTTTTTGCATTTGCGATTGTTCTGGGAGAACTCGATGACATAAAGTGGAGCACAGGTGCAGGCGCCATAAACATGGGCTTCCCTGCAATATGTGATACAGATGTTCCGGTTATACACCCTACTGGTGTCTGCACTTATGAGGAAGTTGATAAAGAGCTTGACCATTCAAAGATAGTGCAGAAGTCCATAGAGGTCAGGGGTCTGAAGATTATAGTGGAGAAGCCCCCTATTCCAGTTGCTTATGGTCCTGCTTTTGAGGGCGAAAGAATAAGAAAAGAGGATATGTTCATTGAGTTCGGCGGACAGAGGACTCCTGCTTTTGAATGGGTCAGGATGAAGGAACTCGAAGAAGTCGAAGACGGAAAGGTCACTATTGTGGGCACTGACTGGCAGAAAAAGTATGAGGAAGGCGGTCGGATGCCTCTTGGTATTGTCATAGATGTAGCAGGCAGAAAGATGCAGAAGGATTTTGAATCCGTCATCGAGAGAAAGGTACACCATAACATAAACGAGGCGCAGGGACTCTGGCACATGGGTCAGCGCGACATCAACTGGATAAGGATAAACCATAATGCAAAGAAAGAGGGTGTTACTCTTGAGCACCTTGGAATTATCCAGACGACAATGATGAAGCACAGGTTCAAGAGCATTGTTGACAAGGTGCAGGTAACGATATACACGGATGAAAAAGACGTCCTTGAGATAAGGGAGCAGGCAAGACAGGCTTACAAGGAGCGTGACCAGAGACTCGGCGCACTTACGGACGAAGCAGTTGACACATTCTACTCCTGTCTGCTCTGCCAGTCTTTTGCACCGAGCCATGTCTGTGTTATCACACCGGAAAGGCTTGGTCTTTGCGGTGCATACAACTGGCTTGACGGAAAGGCTGCGTATGAGATAGACCCTACCGGTGGAAACCAGCCTATAGAGAAAGGACAGCTGCTTGATGCAAGATACGGCAGGTATTCAGGTGTGGACGAATACCTGAAGAAGGCATCAGGCGGTGCAGTTGAAACACTCAACCTCTATACCATAATGGAAAACCCCATGACTTCATGCGGTTGTTTCGAGTGCATCGTTGCAATAGTGCCTGAGGCAAATGGAGTCATGATAGTGCAGAGGGGACATCAGGGAATGACACCTGTGGGCATGAAGTTCTCAACCCTAGCTGGTTCTGTTGGCGGTGGTGTTCAGTCTCCGGGATTCATGGGGATTGGAAGAAACTTTATCACGAGCAGAAAATTCCTCTATGGTGATGGTGGAATAAAGAGGATTGTCTGGATGACAAAGAACCTGAAAGAGAGCCTGAAAGAAGCGTTTGAAGAAAGGGCAAAGGAAGAAGGCGTGCCTGACCTTCTGGATAAAATTGCTGACGAGACCATTGCAGAGGACTCTGAGAAGCTTCTTGAGTTTCTCTCAAGCGTAGGACATCCTGCACTTGAGATGGAACCGATGATTTAGCAAGGAGGAACAGATGGAGAAACATATAAAGAGTGCAAACGAAGCGTCGGAGAAAATAATCGAGTGGGGTGAAGCCCACGACTATACCACGTGTTTTGAGCGGGCTGAGAGACTGAAGCCCTGCCCTATTGGCAGCAGTGGTGCATGCTGTAAGGTCTGCCATATGGGTCCTTGCAGGCTCGTCGGCAAGAACGCAGAGGAAGAAGCACGCGGCGTATGCGGTGCAACACTTCCGACTGTAGCAGCAAGAAACCTCGTAAGGATGATAGCCGCAGGCACGGCAGCACATTCCGACCACGCAAGGGATATGGTCCTTACCCTTTTGGCTGTAGCCAACGGCGAGGCCAAGGACTTTAAGATTACGGATGAGAGAAAACTAAACAGGGTTGCCGAGATTCTCGGCATAGAGTTCGGCAATGGAAGAAACGTCAATGATGTTGCACGTGATGTGGCTTTGAAATTATTAGAGGATTTTACAAGGCAGAAAGGCGAGCTTAATTATATTAAGCGTGCGCCCCAGAAGACTCAGGAGCGGTGGAGAAAATGGGGTGTTGCTCCCAGAGGCATAGACAGGGAAGTAGTCGAGGCAATGCACAGAACGAATATCGGCGTTGACCACGACCCTGACCATCTTCTCACCCATGGCTTGAGGACTGCACTTGCAGACGGCTGGGGTGGATGCATGATATCCACTGACATATCCGATATACTCTTCGGCACACCTACCCCTGTCAAGGCTGAAGCCAGCTACGGAATATTCAAGGAAGACGAGGTAAACCTCATCGTGCACGGTCATGAGCCCTCGCTTGCAGAGATAATCGTTGATGTGGTTTCCGACCCTGAGCTTATAGAGTATGCGAAGTCAAAGGGTGCAAAGGGAATTAATCTTGGCGGTATGTGCTGCACTGCAAACGAAGTGCTTATGAGGCATGGGATACCTACTGCCGGAGGCTTTACCAATCAGGAGCTCGGTATAATGACAGGGCTTGTGGATGCCATAGCAGTTGATGTGCAGTGCATAATGCCTGCAATCGCCGAGCTTTCAAAGAAATTCCACACAAAGATTATCACGACCTCTGAGAAGGCAACGATGCCCGATGCCATCCATGTGCAGTATGACGAGCACAGGGCAAGAGAGGTTGCAAAAGAGATAGTAAAGATAGCTATTGATAACTTCCCTAACAGGAAGAAAGAGGGAAGCCACATAACTGACAAGTTCCCTGTGATTGCAGGTTTCTCTCATGAATACATAGAGTACATGCAGGGCGGACGCTGGAGAGCGTCTTTCAGACCCCTTAATGATGCCATCATAGCAGGAAGGATTCGTGGAGTAGTCGGTCTTGCAGGATGCGACAATCCGCGTGTGCCTTCCACTGGTCTGCACAGATTCCTGGCGATTGAGCTTATAAAGAACGATGTTCTTATCGTCTCGACTGGTTGTGGCTCTGCTGCATGCGGCACAGCAGGTTATCTAACGCCTGAGATGGCGCTTGAGCATGCCGGACCAGGACTCAGGGAGGTCTGCGAGGCAATAGGCATACCTCCGATACTTCATGTTGGAGCTTGTGTTGACAATTCAAGAATACTGACCATAGCCACTGCAATGGCTCACGAAGGCGGCCTGTCTGATGAAATAGCCGGTATGCCTGCTGTGGGCATTGCACCTGAGTGGATGTCTGAAAAGGCGATTGCCATAGGCTGTTATTTTGCAGCCTCAGGTGTGCCGGTTATCTTCGGCGGTGAGTCCCCTGTCGGAGCAAGCGAAGAAGTCACAAGGATAATGACAGAGGTCTGGTTCGAAAGGTTTATGGGTGCACTGCATTTCGAGCCTGACCCTGAAAAGATACTTGAACTCGCTCTCAATTATATAGACAAGGCAAGGGAAAAACTGAAACTCAGGAAATACGAGCCTGGAAGATTCGGCACTGAAAGAGTGCTCATGGATATGGCTGCAAGGCGTGAACTCGAAAAGTCAGCCAAACCCACTTAGGAATATATTAATGGAGGTTAAATGAGAGTCGAAGATATTGATATAGACAGGGCTATAGGAAAAATAGGCGAAGTCCTTACAGAAAAGCAGAAAAAAAGAGGACTTCTCATACATGCGTTCCAGCAGATACAGAAAGAACACAACTATCTGCCGGAAGAAGAACTGAAAAAGCTTTCAAAGAAGCTTAATGTGCCTCTTGCTGATGTTTACAGCACTGCCTCTTTCTACAAGCATTTCTACTTTAACCCGAGAGGCAGAAATGTTGTAAGTGTCTGCATGGGCACTGCCTGTCATGTGCGAGGCGCTGGAAAAATCCTCGAAAGTTTCAGCGAGGAGTTCGGGATTAAAGAAGGAGAGACAACAGAAGACATGTCTCTTACGCTTGAGACCGTGGGCTGCGTTGGCTGCTGCGGCTTAGCCCCTGTTATCACGGTCAACGAGGAAGTTATCGGTGAAGTAACACCTAAAAAATTCAGTGAAATAGTTGACAATATCAGGAGCAAATAATGGAGAGACTTACGAGTATCGAAGCATTAAAAGAACTCAGGGCACAACTTGAGAAAGAGGTTTTTAAGCCTGAGACACCCCGTGTAAGGGCATGCTGTGGAACTGCATGCACGGCAAGCGGCTCCCTGAAGGTAATAGACGCCCTTAAGAGCGAAGCAGAAAAAAGAGGCGTTGAGATAGATATTGTAAAGACAGGATGTCAGGGACTCTGCCAGAAAGGCCCTGTCATGATGGTTGAGCCTCAGGGAATATTTTACCAGAAGATTAAGCCTGAGCATGCCCAGTGGCTTATAAACTACACTATTGTCGGCGGGGTGCCCTACAGGCAGGGTCTTTACAGGGAAAACTTTTTAAGCGAGCCTACCCCGCAGATGATAGATATTCCGTTTTATAAAAAGCAGGTAAGGGTTGCGTTAAGAAACAACGGAAGGATTGACCCGAGGAATATCTACCATTACATTGCAGTGGGCGGATACTCTGCGCTTGAGAAGGCTCTTTCCTCCATGAGCCCTGATGATGTGCTTGATGAAGTTGACAAGGCAAATCTCAGAGGTCGTGGTGGTGCAGGATTCCCTGCTGGAAAGAAATGGAGACATACAAAAAGAGCACCAGGGGACATCAAGTTTGTTATAGCCAACGGAGACGAAGGAGACCCGGGTGCATTCATGGACAGGGCTATCATGGAAGGCGACCCGCACAGTCTCCTTGAGGGCATGATACTCTGCGCCTATGCCATCAATGCGCAGTATGGAATGATATACGTCAGGCACGAGTATCCTCTGGCTGTGGAAAACCTGAATATTGCAATCAAGCAGGCAGAAGAGCTTGGACTGCTCGGCGAGAATATCTTGGGGACTGACTTCAGCTTTACTATAGATATAAGAGAAGGCGCAGGTGCTTTTGTATGTGGTGAGTCCACTGCCCTTATTGCATCCATAGAGGGAGAGAGAGGCTTTCCGAGACCAAGACCGCCGAGACTTTCAGAGCCCGGTGGTGGCGCATGGGGCTACCCAAGCAACCTTAACAACATAGAAAGCTATGCATGCGTTCCACCTATAGTGGACAAAGGTGCTGACTGGTTCCTGAGCATCGGCACTGAGAAGTCTCCTGGCACAAAGGTCTTTGCACTTACAGGAAAGGTTAAAAACACAGGGCTTGTGGAAGTGCCGATGGGCATAACGCTGAGGGAGATAATCTACGACATAGGCGGCGGCATTATCGGCGATAAGAAGTTCAAGGCAGTGCAGACCGGAGGTCCTTCAGGCGGATGCATACCAGAGAAATATCTTGACATGCCTGTGGACTTTGACTCCCTGAGGGAAGTCGGCTCGATGATGGGCTCAGGTGGAATGGTCGTCATGGATGAGGACACCTGCATGGTGGATGTCGCAAAGTTCTTCCTATCGTTTACGCAGTCAGAGTCGTGCGGAAAGTGCCCGCCGTGCAGAATAGGCACATACCAGATGCTTGAAATACTCGAAAGGATTACCACAGGAAAAGGAAGACCTGAAGACATAGACGAGCTTGAAAGAATCGGCAGGCTTGTAGAAAAGGCATCTCTCTGCGGTTTGGGACAGGGTGCTCCTGTTCCTGTTCTTTCCACCATTAAATACTTCCGTGAGGAATACGAAGAGCATGTGCACGACAAATACTGCCGTGCAAAGGTCTGCCGCGGGCTTGGCACATTCGTCATAAACTCCGAGGAGTGCATCCTCTGCGGTCTGTGCAAAGAGGCGTGCGCATACGATGCAGTAAAGGAAACACCAAGGGAATATTTCATAGATCAGGATTACTGCACGAAGTGTAAAGCCTGCTACACGGCATGTCCTGTGGATGCAGTAAAGATAACAAAACAGCCGAAGAGCACGGTTGAAACCAAGACTTAAAGATTTAACTCTGGAGGTCAGATGACAGAGGTAAAAGAGAAAAAGACTGAGGAAATAAAAAAAGAAGCTGAAGAGATAGGATGTCCTGTAAAACGGGCTCTTTATTACATAGAAGAGTTTTTAAACGGTCCTATGTGCGGCAAGTGCTTCCCGTGCGAATTCGGAAGCTATGAGGCAAAGATTATACTTCAGAACATCATAGCCGGCGAAGGCACGGAATCCGACCTGCTTGCCCTCAGAAAGATTGCTGATGAGATGCTTGAGATATCAAGGTGCAAAAAAGGCAAGGACACTGCAAAGTTCATCCTCGAATGGATGGGGACAAACGCTTATAAGGAACACATCGAAGGCAGGTGTCCTGAAAAAGAGTGCAAGGCGCTTGTCGAATACAGGATTATTCCTGAAAAGTGCATCATGTGCGGGCTCTGTCTGGAGGCGTGCAAAGACAACGCTATAATCGGTGAGAAAAAGGTTTCATACAGGAGCGGTTACCTGCCCTTTGAGATAAGGCAGAAAAGATGCACAAAGTGCGGTGAATGCATAAAGGTATGCCCTGTAGAGGCAATTGAAATCATAGATGTAAAGGTCAAGGAAACAGAGACTGTTTCAGCAGGCAAATAACCCTTTTGTTAAGGTTTAAAAATAGGAGGATTTATGTCAAAGATGGTAAAACTCACGATAGACGGCAAGGAAGTCCAGGTTCCTGAGGGGACAAACATTATAGACGCTGCTGAACTTGCCGGCATTCATATACCTAATCTTTGCTATCTCAAGGGCATGAAAGGCATTGGTGCATGCAGGCTTTGTCTTGTCGAAGTAGAGGGTGCAAAGGCGCCTGTGATTGCATGCAACATAAAAGTCAAAGAAGGCATGCAGGTAACCACAAAAACGGAAAAGATTAATGAGGCGAGAAAATTCGTCATAGACCTCATACTTTCCATGCACCCGCTTGACTGTATGACATGCACAAAGGCAGGTGTGTGCAGGCTTCAGCAATATGCCTATGATTTCGAGATAAAGGAGTCATCTTTTACAAGAAAGAAATTCGGCTATCCTACGGACGAAGCGAACCCGTTTATCAAAAGAGACCCTGACTACTGCATCCTTTGCGGAAGGTGCGTAAGAGTCTGCAAGGAGCAGGGAACCAACGTGCTTGAGTTCATGGGCAGGGGTATCGGTGCAAAGATTACGACTGCAAACGACAAGCCTCTTCAGGAGTCAGAATGCACATTCTGCGGAAGCTGTGTTGATGCCTGTCCTGTAAATGCCCTGCTTGAGGCTGACAGATGGCGTAAAGGCAGAGAATGGGAATACGAAAAGGTCAACTCGGTCTGCCTTCTCTGCGGCAATGGCTGTGACATCACTGTAAGCACAAAAGACGGCAAAGTGCAGAAAATAAACTCAGCACAGGCTGAAGGCTCTGCTGAAAAATACATCTGCGCTTACGGCAGGTTCGGCTTCGACTGCATAGAGGCAGATACACGGCTTACAACACCCATGAAAAAGGTAAACGGCGAGCTTAAAGAGACTACATGGAAAGACGCTCTGGAGACTGTTGCAGAAAAACTCAAAGAGGCAGGAAAAGACACAGGCTTTATAAGCACTGCAGGCATACAGAACGAGGATGCCCTTACACTAAAGAAGCTTGCAAAAGACGTAGTTAAGACAAACAATTACGACACTACAATGAGTCTTTATGCAGATGCGGACTGTCTTAAGAACTCCCAGTCTGCTGACATTGACAAGGCAGACCTTATTGTTCTCGTCGGGCTTAATCCATCGCAGTGGAAAAGGGTTCTGCCCCAGCTTGACGCATCTGTAAGAAAGAGGGTTGAAAGAGGTGCAAAACTCATAGTTATAAACTCTTCCGAGACGAAGATAGCAGAGGTGGCTGCCGTAACTCTTACAGGTGATGAAATATCGAGCTTGAAAGCACTTGCAAAGGCTGCTATAGAGAAAGGTCTGAAGGCGGATAAAAAACTGGAATCCGCTGTAAGTGATGCAAGCGTTTCTGAAGATGTGGAAAAGGCAGCAGCTCTGTTTGCTGAAGCGAAGTCCCCTGTTATATTCACCTCCCCTTCCCTTTTTGAAGCGGCCTCCAACATATCGCTCATAAAGGGAAGCGTGGTTGCTGTTCCTGCTGAAAGCAATGCAAAGGGAATTGCCCTTATGGGTCTGACCACAGAGGGCAAGACCTATAAAGAGATGGTCTCAGGCGGGCTGAAGGTGCTTTATGCCGTAGGCGAAGTCCCGGTAAACAAAAGACCGGATGTGGATTTTCTGATAGTGCAGAACTCTCATCTTACAGAGCTTGCAAAACAGGCAGACGTGGTTCTGCCGTCAGCTGTCTTTCTTGAGTCAGCAGGCACGATAATAGACTACATGGGAAGGCTTAAATACCTCCCGGAGGCAATAGAGCCGCAGGGTGAGGCAAAATCCCACAAGGACATCTTCATCCAGCTTGCCAAGGTTATGGGCGGTTCGATAAAGAGACCGACTGAAACCGAGGTCAAGAAGGCAGCAAAGGTAAAGGTTAAGCCTTCGCTTAAGCCGTTTGAGAAAAAAGAAGGGCTTGATGTCTCACCTGACGAGATAATCGAGTCGGTCAATGCCTCTGTGATAAACGGCTCAAGGCTTCTGTGGCTTAAAGAGGCAGAGAAGGCTGCTGTTTAGCGTTCAAGGCTATAGCTTCTTAAAAAGGCGGGGACTGAAACCCCGCCTTTTTATTGTGTTTATTTTTTCTGCGTATCTCCTATAAAATATCCCAGTAAGAGTATGGAAGACGTATACAGCATAAAGCTCCCTGTATTTGAAGGACCTCTTGACCTTCTTCTTCACCTCATCAAGGAGAACAAGGTAGATATATATGACATCCCGATTGCATTAATCACACGGCAGTATCTTGAGTATCTGGAATTGATGAAGGAGCTTAACCTTGAGATAGCCGGAGAGTTTCTTGTAATGGCGGCTACGCTTATACACATCAAGTCAAGGATGCTTCTCCCTGTGGAGGAGACCGCTGATACCGAAGAGGCAATGGATCCAAGACTGGAGCTCGTGCAGAGACTGCTTGAGTATCAGGCGTTTAAGGATGCAGCCCTCGGTCTTAAGGAAAGGGAAGAGGAACGTGTGGGAGTGCTTCAGAGAGAGCCTCTTTATGAAGATGGCGAAGATGACTCCGAAGAACCCTACCTGTTTGATGTCAGCCTCTTTGACCTTATAAGTGCCTTTAAAAGAATACTCGATAAAGCGCCTCCTGAGTTCAAAACCGTAACAAAAGAGACGCTTACAATAAAGGACAAGATGTCACTTATCATAGAGGTAATCCAGAACAGGGATGCAGTGCGCTTTGAGGAATTATTCGCACAGGGGATGACAAAGGCGCATCTTATTGTCACCTTTGTTGCCCTGCTTGAGCTTCTGAGAATCGGGCTTGCAAAGGTATATCAGGAAAAAGAGTTCGGGACTATCTGGATTATCAAGCCCACTGACTCGCCCCACCCTATAGCTTCCAATTAAAGCTTTGTGCTTTTCGAGGATTGCATTATAATATTTATAATCAACTACCCATGGAAACCGAATTCTTAAAAGCATTGGTCTTGGCAGTCGGCGTCTCTGCGCTTTCTATCTTTCTTTTCCAAAGCATCAGGATGCCGTCTATCGTGGGGTTTATTGTCGCAGGCATTCTTATCGGTCCTCACGGTTTTGGGATAATCAAGAATGTAGGCGAGATCGAGCTGCTGGCTGACCTCGGCATCATACTTCTGCTTTTTACTATCGGGATTGAGTTTTCAGTTACGAATCTTCTCAGGATGTGGAAGGCTGCTTTATGCGGCGGAGGCGGGCAGATTACCCTGACTATACTGGCTTCGGCTGCCATTGCATATCCTTTTATAGGAGAACTGAACAAAGCAGTCTTTTTCGGTTTTCTTATTGCCCTGAGCAGCACTGCCATAGTCCTTAAAATGCTTTTCGAAAGGGGCGAGATAGATTCCCCTCAAGGACGAATGATGACAGGGATACTGATATTTCAAGACCTCTGCGTAGTGCCTCTTATGCTCCTGATACCTGCCCTTTCCGGCAAAGGCGTGGAAATTTCCGCCATAGGCACAACAATTATAAAGGCAGCCATTATCATAGCAGCCGCACTTCTGGCTGCCAAATGGATAGTGCCTGAACTCTTACACCGCATCGCCCACACAAAAAGCAGGGAACTCTTTACCATTACAATCATATTTATGTGTCTTGGCATTGCGCTTCTTACATCGAAGTTAGGGCTTTCCCTTGCCTTGGGAGCATTTCTTGCAGGGCTTATAATCTCAGAGTCTGAATATGCATATGCTGCAACAGCCGAGATACTTCCTCTTAAAGACAGTTTTATGGGACTGTTCTTTGTATCAATCGGCATGCTAATGGATGTCAGTTATACAGGTGCCAATTTGACAAAAGTCTTAGTGGTCGTCCTAGTAATATTTGGTATTAAGGCACTTACTACAGCGGTTTCAGTGCTGTTTGCCTCGTCTTCTCCGAGGACTGCAGTGCATGCAGGTCTTGGGCTTGCGCAAATCGGGGAGTTCTCGTTTGTGCTGGCAGCCGTTGGGAGAACAGCAGGGCTTATATCCGGCGACAGCTATCAATTGTTTTTGTCAGCCTCTGTAGTTTCGATGGCGACAGCTCCTTTTGTCATCGGGACTGCACCTGTGGCAGCCATGTGGCTGACGGCGAAAAAACCACTCAGGCGGCTTGCACTTGTGAAAAAAGAGGAAGGTTTTCCAAGAAAGCAGTCAGACCACGTCATAATAATTGGTTTTGGCTTGACAGGCAGACATCTGGGATGGGCATTAAGCACAGCAGGCATACCCTATGTTGTTCTCGATTTAAACGCCGACCTTGTCAGGCGGGAAAGGAAAAAAGGGCATCCTGTATATTTCGGCGATGCAACAAGCAGGGAGATACTCCATAAGCTTCGCATAGACAGGTCACGGCTTCTCGTGATTGCAATCTCAGACCCTGTATCTACAAGAAAGATTCTTTCCCTTGTAAGGGACGAAAATCCTGACGTCTACATAATCGTCAGGACAAGATATGTGGCTGAAGTCGAAGACCTTATGAACCTCGGTGCTAATGAGGTCATCCCTGAAGAGTTTGAGACTTCCATAGAGATATTCTCAAGAGTCCTTAGCATTTACAGCGTTCCTAAAAACGTAATCACAGACCGCATTGAAGACATAAGAAAGAACAGCTATAAGGTGTTCAGGACTCCTTCTGAACTGCATCATAAGATATTAAAAGAAAGGCATGCACTGCTAAGCGAGATAGAGACGGAGACGTACCTGATAAAGAAAGGCTCCCATCTGGCAGGACACTCCCTGCGGCAACTCCAATTGAGGGCTAAGACAGGAGCTATGGTCATGGCAGTGCAGAGAAAGAACGAAATCCATCAAAACCCTGAACCGGATTTCGTTCTAAAGGAAAATGACATTATTCTACTTGTCGGTAGAAAAGCAGACATAAGCCGTGCCATAGAATATATGGAGTCTGACATGCTATTGACAGTAAAGTATCACAGATAAGGCAAATCAGTGTATTATAATATCTATTTAAAAATTGCACGGTTTGCAAGATGAGCATAATTCTAAAGGCATTAAAAAGAGCAGAGGCTTCAAGACCTGAAAAAAAGGTATTGTATGTAAGCACTTTCAGCGGTGGAGTCAAAAAGATATGGGGTATGCTCTCTGTCGTCCTTTTTGCATCAAGCCTGGGATTTCTTACAGCCGTATACTTGATGCACGACAATACAGACACAAAACCGCAGTTTGAAGAAAAGCCAGTGCCTATGCCGGATAAAGTGAATCCCGTTTCAAAGCCTGACGCCTCAGGGCTTTATAATGAGGCAATTATGCATATCAAAGGAGAAAGATATGCACAGGCGGAAAAACTCCTGAGAAATGCTCTAAGTATAGAGCCTGAAAATGCCGGATTTTACAACCGTCTTGGTTTTGTGCTCAGAAAACAGGAAAAATACAAGGAAGCTATTTCAGCATATAGAAAGGCTATACTGCTGAAGCCTGATTACTACGAAGCAATGAACAATCTTGCCGTAGCACTCGAGGCGATAGGACAAGAAAACAAGGCTGAAGACATCTATAAGAAAATACTCTTAAAGAAGCCGTCCATTGCGGAAGTCCATTTAAACTATGCCCTTCTGCTTGAATCACAGGGCAGAAAAGAAGAGGCAATAAGCCATTATCACACGTTCCTTAACCTTTCGCAGGATGCAGAACTGAAAGAATTTGTCAGGAAAAGACTGAAATAGAGATGCTTGTTTTAGGGATAGACACCTCCTGTGACGACACATCAAGCTCTCTGCTTGATATCTCTGATAACGGAGTGGAGATAATCTCCAATATTGTCTCAAGTCAGGCGGAGATTCACCGCAAATACGGCGGTATTGTGCCTGAGCTTGCCTCAAGAAGACATATTGAGATGATATGGCATGTCGTAGATGAGGCGCTAAAAGGCACAAAACCTGAAGAGCTTTCTGCTGTTGCCGTGTGTTATGGTCCAGGGCTTATAGGCTCGCTCCTTGTAGGCTGTTCATTTGCAAAGGCTATGTGTTATTCAGCAGGCATTCCGCTTGTTGCAGTCAATCATCTTGAAGGGCACATCCTTTCGGTGTTTCTGGCTGGTGAAAAACCTGAATTTCCGTTTCTTGCGCTTATTGCCTCAGGCGGGCATACATGTCTTTACAGGGTTGATGACTATCTGAAATACACTGAGCTTGGAAGGACAAGGGATGACGCTGCAGGTGAAGCATACGACAAAGTCTCAAAACTCCTTGGATTGAGCTATCCCGGAGGACCGCAGATAGACCGGATGGCAAAAACCGGAAACCCGAAAGCCATAAAGTTCCCAAGGGCTTATCTGCCCCAGAGCCTTGATTTCAGCTTCAGCGGCCTTAAGACTGCCGTAATGCTGACAATAAGGGACAACCCCAGGCTCAATGTCAATGATATTGCTGCATCCTTTCAGGCATCTATAGTTGACGTGCTCGTGAGAAAGACCGAATGGGCAATAAAAAAGCACAGGATAAAACGCATTGCCCTTTCCGGAGGAGTAGCCGCCAACAGCGAATTAAGAAAAAGAATGACTGAGATGGCAGAGGAAAGGGATGCTGAGCTTTACATCCCTCCTGTCTCGTTCTGCACAGACAATGCTGCCATGATAGCTTTGGCAGGTTACCACCATTTTATACGGGGTGACACAGCGGGGCTTGACCTCAACCCCAGGGCATACCTTCCGCTTTAGTTGTCTTCCTTGTATTCTCTGCACAGTTTCATTATTATAATTTCTGATGTTTCAGCTCAATGATATAAGCATCTTCAACACTCTTTCAGCCTCTGACATAAAGGAGATAGAGCATTACTTTATCCGCGAGCGGTATAAGAAAAAGGAGACAATATTTTCCGAGGGAGACCCTTCAGAGTGGTTTTACATCGTACTTGAAGGAAAGGTGAAAATCACCAAGATTTCACAGGACGGCAAAGAGATTATACTTGAGATAATACCACCCAGGGATTTTTTCGGGGGCGTCGCAGTTATTCGCGGCTTCCCCTACCCTGCAAACGCTATAGCAATGGAAGATACAGAGGTGATAAAAATATCCAAGAGCAACCTGATGAAGGTGCTCGACAGGTTTCCGGCTGTTATGTATTGCATGGTTCAGAACCTTGGCGACAGGATTAAGGGCACGCACGAAACACTGAAAAACATAGCACTGGAAAAAGTAAGCTCAAGAATTGCCTCTCTTCTTATAAAACTCTCTGAGCAGACAGGCACAAAGACAAAAGAAGGCATACTTATAAACCTGAAGCTTACGAAACAGGACATAGCCGAGATGGTCGGCACCACAGTGGAAACCTCTATCAGGACAATAAGCCGGCTTAAAAAGCTCGGAATCATCACGGAAAAATCCGGCAAAATAACTATAAAGGACATTGAACGACTCAAGTCCCTGAGTTATTGAGGAGACTATGTAGTCAGCGGCTACAGATTAAGATGATTAAGGAGTCTATGACTCCTTCCCGAATACAGTGGTTGTTATATTGTAGAAGAACAGCAATATAGAGAACGCCTCGACGACACCGAAGACAACTGTAAGCGTTTTATAGATGCCTGCGTCAGTGCTGTACTGCATAAGCGTATAGAACAGGAGCATTCCTACAAGCCCTATGTTGGCAAGCCAGAATTGAAGCTCTCCCATCGAAGTGCTTTTTAACAGTCTTCCTGCGAACCTTGGCAGTATGTGGTAGCCGACGCCGTATATCATCATGGAGACCCAGCCCAAAAGCATAAGATGCGAATGCACAAATTTCAATCTGAGTAGCTCCGGATATCCAATCATCAACACGCCCAATACCGCTGCCATGGCAAGATACACAATGCTCATCAGAATAAAATTCTTTACGAATCTGTCCATCCTATTCCTCCTTTTAAAGATTTTCTATAACTCCATGCTATCAGGAAAACCTGCTGATTACCATGATTCAGGTCATATGACGTATATCATAGACCTGCCCTGTCATATGAGATACGATAAGGGTAAAAGAAAAAAGGAGGTCAAGATGATGACGACAAAGAAAAAGGTTACAAAAGACTCAATCATAGGGGATGTGATAAAAGACAATCCCGAGGCGGCAAAGGTGATTGAGAAGTATTTCGGCAGCGGGTGCTTTACATGTCCGGGAATAAGAGTGGAGTCAATCAGCTTTGGCGCTATGATGCACAATGTAGACCCTGAAAAAATCGTAAAAGAGATAAACGAACTGGAGGACTAACATGGAGCTCAAGTGTTTTGTATGCGGCACTGAAGAGAAATCCACAGTGTATCTCAGGTGCGTACACGAAGGCAAAGAAAAGTTCGTATGTGTCAGGTGTCTTCCTGTGCTGATTCACGGCGCACACTAACCTGATATGCGGATAATTTACTGTTCTTTCTTTAGTGTAAGAAAGGCTAAGGACTCTATGTGGTAGGTGTTGGGGAAAAAGTCTATCATCCTTACAGAGTCTATATTGTATTTATCTTTTAATTTTCTCAGGTCTCTTGCAAACGTTGAGGGATTACAGGAGATATAGACTATCTTTCGAGGGCTTATCTCCAGCACCTTTTTCATTGCCTCGTTAGTCAGTCCGGGTCTTGGCGGATTGAGTATCAGTGCTTCGAAGTCTCCTTTGACCTTTGCTTTTTCAGCCTTTGCCTTTATGAACTTGAATTTGCGTATATTGTTCATCGAGGCATTTCTCTGTCCGTCTTTTATTGCATAAGGGTTGTCTTCGACTGCCACTGTCTCCGAGGCAATCGAAGCAAGGGGAAGAGAGAAATTTCCTGCACCGGCATAAAGGTCAAGAATTCTTATCCCCTCAAGGTCTTTTAGTTCTTCTGTGATTATATTGACTACCTGTGTGTTTAAATCCCAGTTGCTCTGGAAGAAGCTCCATGGGGAAACGGTATAAACCAGTCCATTAAGGTCAAGGCTCACATAGCCGTTTGCCCTGTAGCTTCCGTCCTGAAAGGCAATGCCTGAAAACCCTGCTTCAGCAAATTGCTCTGCCAGGGTCTCGTCAAAATCCTTTCCGATTATCAGTGCCAGAGGTGAATCTCCGTATGTTACATGAACTTCTTTTATGCCTGACAGGTCTAAATGTTTCAGTTTTCTCAGCATTTCGTTTATTTCTTTTACCATAAGAGGGCATTCATCTATTGCAACGACGTCTCTTGTACCTTCTTTATAAAACCCGATACTGCCGTCCTTTGACACTTTAAACTGCGCTCTTCTGCGGTAGTTAAAATTTCTTCCGGTTACAGGAGGCAAAAGCTCGATTTTTATATCTCCTATTCTTTCGAGACAGTCCGTAAGGATTTCAGTTTTCATTGAAACCTGTTTTTCGTAAGATACAAACTGGAGCTGACACCCCCCGCATGCACCGAAATACCTGCATAACGGTTCAACTCTGTAAGAGGAAGGCTCGATTATATCGGTGACCGAGGCTACAGAGTAATCCCTCTTTTTTTCATCTATAGACACCTCGACGACTTCGCCCGGGACAGCGCCTTTAATAAACACAATCCCGTCGTTTCTTGATATAACGAACCCTCCGTAAACTGGAGCTTCTGCTTTCAGGACCGGCATTATTTGCTCAGGAGTTTCCTTATCATGGATTTTAACTCTGACAGGTCTGCCGACTTGACGAGATAAGCCTCCGAAGCCCATACAGCGAAGTCGTCCCTGTAGTCGTATGCCGTTGACATTATAATGGGTATTCTTGGCTTCAGCTCTTTCATCCGTCTCAGAAGACTTATTCCGTCTATGTCAGGCATAAGTATATCCAGAGTCACGAGGTCAGGCTCTTCTTTTTCGAATATTTCCATTGCTTCTTTGCCAGTGCCTGCCACCAGCACTTCATATCCTTCCTCTTCAAGTTCTTCCTTATATAATCTCAGAATATGAGCATCGTCATCCACGACCAACACCTTCATTTTAGCCCTCCTTTAATGGCAAATAAACTTTAAATTTTGTTCCCTGTCCTATCTTACTTTCGACAGTAATCCTGCCTTCGTGTTCCTCTACGATCCTTTTGGCTATGGCAAGCCCAAGCCCTGTGCCCATGGGTCTTGTAGTAAAGAACGGATCAAAAATCCGGTTCAGGTCTTCAGCTTTTATGCCGCAGCCTGTGTCTGAAATCTCCAAGACTCCGCTTCCGCCCTCTTTGTATGTCCTTACCGTAATAGTGCCGCCGTCAGTAGCCTGATTCGCATTTGCAATAATATTCAGCACAGCTTCTTTAATCCTGTCAGGGTCTATTATCATCTTAATCCCTGGCTTGTAGAAGTCTTTAATCACCTTATTCCCCCGCTCTGAGAACTCTGTGCTCAGGAGTTCGATTGTGTTTCTTGCAATGTCATTAAGGTCAACGAGCTTTCTTGCTATTCTCACATCCCTCACGAACCCAAGTATTTCCTTCAGGATGCCTTCAAGCCTGCGTACTTCGTTGGATATTATGCGTGCGTAATCTTTAAGATTCCCTTCGAGCTTGCTTTCGAGTCTTTTTGCGAAACCGCCTACAGAGACAAGAGGGTTTCTTATCTCGTGCGCAACCTTTGCAGCGACTTCACCCAAGGCAGCCATTCTTTCTGCAGACTGGAGTTTTTCGCGCAGGACTTTCAGTTCTGTAATGTCTCTCACGACATGAACTGTGCCGAGGAAATTGCCGTCTGTATCGAATATCGGAGATGTGGATGTAAGAAACGTGCCGTTCAGATGCGGGTCTTCAAGTTCTTCAACGTATGGCTTCATAGTCTCGACTGTTTTGTGATGAGGGCACAGAGGCCATGGCTCATCCATACCGTGAAATACCTCATAGCACTTCCTGCCTATTATTGACTTTTCAGGAATTCCAAGCTTGGTGACAACAGACTGGTTCACATTCTTGATTATATATTCTTTATCAGTAAAGAACACCATGTCCGATATGGACCTGAATATATTTTCCAGTTCTGCCTCTGCCAACGAGACCTGCTGGAACAGCCTTGCTGCCTCTATGGCAGAGGCAACCTGATCTGCAAATCCAATAAGAAATTTCATATCCTCGTCTGTTATAGGCTTCTTGTTGAATAAATTATCAACCCACAACACCCCTATGACCTTGTCTCTCGAAACGAGTGGCACTACTGCATATGCCTCTGTTCCCAACTGCTGGATAAGAAGTGAGTCAGAAGACGGTTCAGCCTTGACATCCTTTACATTAAAAGCTGTCTTCTGCTTGACAGCCTTTGTAAGGACTGTATCCACCTCAAGCGGGATTTCCAGCCCGATGCTCAGCCTGTCAAGAAAAGAGTCTTTTCTGAGAGGACCTTCCTCTATGTCGCGCATTATCTCACGAAGGGTTCTCTTCTCTATGGACAGTTTTTCCCATATATGCCATGCCTCTTCAGGGCTTGAAGGCCCTACACCCATTACGCCTTTAAGGGTGTTCTTCTCCTCGTCAATAAGGAACAGTATTGCTCTGTTGAAGCCCAACCCGTCGCTCATCGTGACAGCTGTAAGCACCATTCTTAAAAGCCTGTCGAGTTCAAGCGTGCCCCTCATTGCAGAGCTTATGAAAAACAGTCTTGAAAGCTCCTGATTTCTTCTTATCAATTCTTTTTCCACGCGCTTTTTGTCTGATATATCCCTTGATATACCGCTTATTCCGATAATCTCACCGGTAACGTCTTTTATAGGTGAAAGTGTCAAGCTCACTTCTATCAGTGTGCCGTCTTTTCTTTTTCTAAACGTCTCCAGTTTAAGCACTTCCCCGTTTTTTATCTTCTGTATGTTTTCTTTTTCAAATTCCATGAGCGAGTCAGGGATAAAAGGCAAGAATTTTCCAATAACCTCTTCTGCCTTATATCCGTATATCTCTTCTGCTGCCGGATTCCATGACTTTATAATCCCGTTAAGGTCAGATGTAACTATGGCGTCTGCTGAATTATTTATCAGACTTTCCATGTATTCCTTAGTCTGCATGACTTCTCTGTAAAGCCCCATAATCTCTTCCTGATAAAGCACCCTGTCGGTTATATCCTGTATGAAGACGACTGCTTCCACTACCTCGCCGTCTTCGTTTTTAACAGGGTAGGAAGTCAGTTCTGCATAATTAAGACCGCTTGACTGGGTTATGGAATTAATATCTCCGGTGTCAAACGTTGCCTTTGCAGCGCAGTGAGGACAAATACCGCCTTTTCCATGAAAAACTTCAAGTGCGCTTTTGTGGACTACTTCCTGAAGAGGTTTATCTATCCATCTTTCGATATATTTATTTGCAGCCAGAACGACATAGTTTTTATCGAGGGTTATTATTCCGCCCTGAACACTTTCAAATAACAGGTCAAGTCTCTTTTTTGCTTCGAGTATCTCGGCTTCTCTTCTTTGTTTTTCTTCCTGCATTCGTGCCTTGTCTATTGCTATGGCGGATATAGAGGCAAATCCTTCTGCCACATTAAGGTCATCAAGGGAAAAGGGGATTGCCTCGCCTTTGTCATCGAGTTTGTCAAAAAGTCCGAGTGTTCCGATGATTCTGTCTCCGACTTTTAAAGGCACGGATATTGCCGATTTTGCTGCTATTGCTGCTCCTCTCATCTCTTCAGGCATCTTTGATATGTCTTCTACAAACAGTGACCTGCCTTCTTTTGCCACCCATCCTGCAATACCTTTTCCAACGGGTAAAGCCGTGTCTTTTTGCATTTCGTCCAATGGTCCAAAGTATGATTTAATCTTTAACAAACCGTCCTCAAGAAGTCTTATTACACATCCTCTGGCATTAATCAACTTTGCAATTTCTGCAGCGATAGTTCTCAGCAGTTCGTCTGGCTCGTAAACGGATGTTAACGCCCTGCTTAATTCATAAACAATACTCAGTTGTTTTAACTGGTTTTTCGTCTCTTCATAAAGTTCTATATTCCTTACTGTCGTGCTTATTGTATGTGCCAGGATCATGGCTGTATCTATTTCGTCCTTTGTAAAACCTTTTGGTTCGTATTTTCCCAGCACCAAAAGTCCACGGCAGGTCTGGTCACGCACTATAGGGATAATCATTAAAGAGCCAGCAGTCTTGCAGATGATATCTGCTTCAGGGAACTTGCTTGTATCGTCGACAATGACAGGCTTAAGGGTTTCGAGTACCTGCCTGGCTATCTCTGAATCGATAGGAAGGCACACATCAGCAGGCATATCTTTCATATTGCAGGATTCAAGACAGAAAGCCTTTTTTTCAATCTTAAGCAGAAAGACTGCACATAGGTCTTTCTCCATTTTATTTGCTATGACTTCCACCATGAGGTTTAACGCCTCTTTGAGTTCAGGCGTCATGCCTGCTATTTTTGCCACTGCAAGGAAGAGTTCTGTCTCTTTAAGTTTGCGTTTTATCTTGATGTCTGACTCTTCAAGGCTTTCCACCATGTCGTCGAATCTTCTTGCGATTGTTCCAAACTCGTCTTTTCGTTCGGAACCTATCCTGTAGCTGAGGTCGCCGGAAGCAACCCTTTCCGTAGCATTAAGCATTTCTTTATACGGTTCTTCAAGTATTCTGCGCATGAGCACCACGAGGAAGACTGAGGTCAAAAGAGTAAAAGCGATAAGCAAAGACAGATAAAATGTCATATTTCTTCTTATTTTTTCGCCTGTAGCGATAACATCCATCGTGGAGTTTATTGACTCCATGTGCAGCACATCCATTTTTGAAAGAATTGATGCTTCTTTTGCATCCAGTGTTTCCAGAGCCTTTAGCACCTTGGCGTTACCTATTGGTCTTTTGGTGGAGATTATTGTCTTTGCGGTCTTTTTCAGTTTTTGAAAGTCCAGTCCTATAGCCTTGATCGCCTGTTTATCTTCTTCAAGCCTGTCAAGTTCTCCGAAACTTTTATTGACTTTCGAGAGGCTTTCGTGAAACCGTCTTTTATAAACGGCATTGCCTGTTAGTGCCCAGCCTTTTGTCGCCCTTGAAAACTCCAGTATTGATTCTCTCAAATCCTGATGGAGCTTATGTCTTTGCACCTCCAATGCAAGAACATTGATGTTTTCATCCAGACTGCTGAAGATATAAAACGCACCTATACCGAGAATTGCGGCAGTGGCAAGAAACGCAAGCATAAAAAGTATAATCTTGAGTCTGAGACTCACCCCGTAACCTTTCTTACAAGTTTTCTATAAAGTGCTACATACTCTTTGGCAGACTTCTCCCACGAGAATCTCTGCCTCATGCAATTAATAACAATTTTCTTCCACTTTGTCTCGTCGGTATAGACACAGATAGCCCTTTTGAGACATTCTTCAAGAGCTGACGAACTATATTCTGTAAACAAAAAGCCGGTGCCTTTTCCGCTCAGATGGTTGTAGTCCTCAACTGTATCTGCAATACCGCCTGTAGCCCTTGCTACAGGCACAGTGCCGTATCGCATTGCAATCATTTGTGTCAGACCGCAGGGCTCATATTTCGAGGGTATAAGAAGCATGTCAGAGCCGGCATAGACACGGTGGGCAAAAGTCTCGTCATAGCCTATATTAAGGGAAAGGCAGTCCGGGTATTTTTTTGCAATCCCCCTTAATTCTTTGTGTATAGCCTCTTCGCCTTTTCCAAGGATGATTACGTTTACCCCGTATGAAAATATCCTGTCGATTACTCCCATAAAGATATCAATTCCTTTTTGGGAGGACAGCCTGCCCACCATGCCGACAAGTGGTGCCTTTCTGTTCTTGAAAGAACACTCTTTTACCAGATAACTCTTGCACTTTGCCTTGCCTGTAATGTCCCGAACGTCGAACTTTGCAGGAATCAGGTCATCCTCTGCTGGATTCCATTCCTTATAGTCTATGCCGTTTATGATGCCTGTGATATCATGAGCCCTGTGTCTTAAGACACCGTCGAGTCCAAATCCGTATTGTTCACTAAGTATTTCTTTTGCATAATTTGTGCTCACGGTAGTTACGAAGTCCGCCGTTGTGATTCCTGCCTTGAGAAGGTTTATCTGCCCGTAAAACTCTATTGTCTTTGGGGTAAAGAGTTCCATGTCAAGCCCTGTAAGCAGCATAGCGGATGCAGGGAATATGCCCTGATAGCCGAGGTTGTGAATCGTCATCACCGTAGCAGTCTTTGAAAAGGACTTTTTATAAATGCTCTTTACATAAAGGGGTATGAGTCCTGTCTGCCAGTCGTTACAGTGCAGGACATCCGGCTTGAAGCCTAAGGCGTCACATGCCTCAAGCACTGCCCTTGAGAAGAATATAAATCTATGGGCATTGTCAGGGTAGTCGCCCTCGGATGTGCCGTAAAGCTCTTCTCTGTCGAAAAATTCGTTGCATTCGATAAAAAATACCGAATCCTTGTATGAAAATATCTTAGCAGTGTAGTTTTTGTTGCCGACAGGCACTGTTATTTCGTGCCCTGTATCATTCAGGTCGAATCGGTCTTTTATTCCCCTGTAGAGGGGAAGTGCAAGGCGGGCGTCCACCTTCAGGTTCCGGATTTCCCTGATGAGGGTTCCCATGACATCGGCAAGCCCCCCTGTCTTTACAAAAGGGATAGCCTCAGAAGCAACAATCAGTATCTTCATACAGAAATATTCTTTGTTCCGCCTAAATCTTTGCCTCTCTCATAAACCTTGCAGCTTCCTCCGGTGGAGTAGGATTTATGTAAAACCCTGAGCCCCACTCAAAGCCAGCTATCTTCGTAAGCTTGGGCATGACCTCTATGTGCCAGTGATAATACTCATTCTGCTCATCGTTGAACGGGGAGGTATGTAACATGAAATTGTAAGCGGGCGCATCCAGTATCTTGTCGAGTTGCTTCAGCACTTTCTGGAACAATTCAGCAAGCTCAGCAAAACTGTTGTTACGGTGGGTAAAAGCAGACTCATGAGTTTTTGGAAGTATCCATGTCTCAAACGGAGACCTCGGAGCAAAAGGCGCTATGGCAATATAATTTTCGTTCTCGCATACAACTCTTCTTCCGTCAGACAGTTCCTGATACACTATATCGCAGAAAAGACATCTTTCCCTGAGTTCATAGTGTTTTTTTGCTCCCTGTATCTCGTCCTTTACTGTTCTCGGCACTATGGGAAGGGCTATAAGCTGGGTGTGAGAATGCTCAAGCGAAGCACCTGCTGCTTCGCCCTCGTTCTTGAATATCAGGACGTGTTTTATCCTTGTGTCTTTCTTAAGCTCGGTCAACCTTTTGTAATACGCCCACAGCGTGTCCTCAAATGCGCTCTGGGGCATCGTTGCAAGTGAAAGGTTATGGTCAGGCGTCTCTACTATTACTTCATGGGCACCTACTCCGTTCATCTTATCGTATATCCCTTCACCCTTTTTATTGAGCATACCGTCCATCTGAAGGGCAGGAAATTTGTTCGGCATGACCCTTAATGACCAGCCCGGAGTATTAGGCTCAGAACCATCTCTTCTGAAAGCCAGTATCTCCGGAGGTGTCGTATACTCATTGCCGGGACAGAAAGGACAAAAACCGCCCTTCTTCTTCTGTGACGGTGACACAAAATCAGTAGGCCTTTTTCCCCTTTCCACGGATATAATCACCCATCTTCCAAGTACAGGATCTTTTCTTAATTCAGGCATACGACCTCCACATGAAAATGAACGTAAGCAACTGGATTTTTTAAAATTTTATTTATTATATCATAATGAGCTATAATCCCATATGAAGCCTACATTTCACCATAAACCTGTAAACGGACCTTTTGAAGACCCCTGCCTTTACGTAAGACTTCTTAGAGAAAAAAGGGCGCTCATGTTCGATGCAGGAACAATAGGCAGACTCAGCCTCGGTGATATCCTGAAGATAACCGATATCTTTATAACTCATACCCATATTGACCACTTTATTGGTTTTGACACCATTCTAAGAGGGCTTTTAAGAAGACCGCAACACTTAAATGTTTTTGGTCCTACCAATATAATCGAATGCATAGAAGGAAAACTCAAGGGCTACACATGGAATCTCATAGAAGAATATCCGCTCAGGCTTGAAGTATTCAGCATAGACGGTGATGTAATGCGGCATTCGAGCTTTTACGCAGAAAGACGTTTTGAGAGACTGGACAGAGAGGATAAGCCTTTCTCAGGCATTGTGCTTCAGGATGCATCATTTAAAGTAAAAGCCGTAAGCCTCAGACACGACATACAATGTCTTGGGTTTTCCCTTGAGGAGGACTTCCACATAAACATTGACAAAGCCGCCCTTCTAGATATGGGGCTTCCGGTAGGTCCATGGCTTTCAGAGCTAAAACGGGCTATAAGAGAAAACGCTCCTGAGGACAAGGAATTTGTGGTATCAGGCAAAACATACACATTTAAGGAACTCAGAGGGATTGCAAAAATCACAAAAGGTCAAAAAATATCCTATGTTATGGATGTTGCCCCTGACGATGAGAACATTAAAAAGATACTCGAACTGATACAGGACTCTGACACTTTTTACTGCGAGGCATACTTTTTAGATGCTGACAGAGAACGCGCAGTTGAGAGGAACCACCTTACTGCAAAACTTGTCGGAAAGATTGCAAGGGAAGGAGGCGTTAAAAACCTTGTTCCAATGCACTTTTCCCCGAAATACAGGAACTCCCCTGTCTCTCCTGAAGAGGAAGCAATGGAAGAGTTCCTGAAGGGTATTTGACCTTTTGACAAAACCGCACCGGATGATATAATATACCGTAAGGTATTGAAAATTAACGATTTAAACGGCTGGAGAGATGTCCGAGTGGCCGAAGGAGCACGATTGGAAATCGTGTGTGGGGTGTTAAAGCCCCACCGTGGGTTCAAATCCCACTCTCTCCGCCACCAGGATTTAAATCCATTACGCTTATCTCCACAAAGACAGGATATCCCTCAACCTCAAAAGGTATTATTCTTGCCTAAGTTTTAGCTGATATACCGCCTGAGACTATAAACGCCATAACAGTGCTACCATCGGCATCAATAGGGGTTATCTGCTCCCTGGGCACTACGATGAGGTTTCCGGCGAAGTTGTATGACTGCGGAAGATACACAGCCACGCTGTCTTTAAGTCCCAGACTACTAAGGCTCTCATTCGTTACAAAACCGATGACCCGAACAGGGCTTCCAGGAGAGATTGCAACAGACACCGGCTTGTTAAAGCCTTTTTTGTCTCCGACAAATGCCCCTATGAGGTCTTTTATTGCTGTGTAAATCATCTTCACGAGTGGCAGACGGCTGAATATATGGTCAATGAGCCGTATTGCTCTCCTTGTCAGAAAATTTGAAGTAGCAAAGCCGATTAAGGTTATAAGGGTAATTGTCATCGCAAAACCAAGTCCAGGAATCTGAAAGCCAAAGAGCCTGTCTATTTTCACAAACACGATGTAAACTATATAAATCGTTGCAACAACAGGAACAAGAACGGCAAGCCCGTTAAAGAAATATCTTGTAAGCCTTCCCATAAACCCTCCTTTCGGAATTATGTCCGTTTTAGAATTATAACAAACGCCTTTCCAAATTTATTAAAATACAGCCTATGGCTGCTCTTACTCAAAAGATAAAGGAAAGAATCCTGCGTGAGGGACCTATTACTTTCGAGACTTTTATGGAGATGGCACTTTATTATCCGGACATTGGATATTACACATCAAAGGACACGGAGATTGGCAAAAAAGGAGATTTCTATACGAGTCCTCATCTTCATCCCATATTCGGTGCAATGCTCGGCAGGCAAATAGAAGAAATGTGGGGAAAAATGGGCAAGCCAGCGGATTTCAGGATTGTAGAAATCGGCGGTGGCAAAGGCTACCTGTGTAAGGACATGCTCGACTACCTGAAAAACAGAGAAATCTTCAGACACCTGAGTTACATCCTTGTAGAACTCAATCCTTATCTAATGGAGAAACAAAAGTCCATGCTTTCAGAGTATGCCGGAAAGATTGACTGGGTGTCATCTATAAAAGAACTCAAAAACATCAGGGGCGTTATCCTGAGTAACGAGCTTCTGGATTCAATGCCTGTTCATGTAATCCAGATGCAGGAAGAACCAAAGGAAGTCTATGTCACAGTAAAAGAAGACGAAATCACAGAGACTTTAGGACAGTTAAGCACACCTGATATTCTGGAGTATCTTAAGGAGTTTTCAATAAACCTTTCTGAAGGCTACCGCACAGAGATAAACCTCAGGCTGAAGGAGTGGCTTGAAGAGATTTCAGATGTTCTTACAGAAGGCTTTGTCATTACGATTGATTACGGCTACCCTGCATGGGACTTCTACAGCGAAGAAAGGACAAGAGGCACGCTTCTTTGTTATTACAAACATGAGTTCAATGAAAAGCCTTATGAAAACATCGGAAAGCAGGACATCACAAGCCATGTGAATTTTTCAGCTTTAAAGAAATGGGGTGAAGAACTCGGTCTTAAGAGCATTGGTTTTTGCCGGCAGGGAATATTTCTTGTATCTCTGGGAATTGACGAGGTGATAACAGAGCTATACGGTGATTCGCCTGATTATGGTTTTGAGGTTGCAAAGATAAAGGGTCTTATCATGCCTGGCACGATCGGCGAGACACACAAGATAATGGTTCAGTATAAGGGAAAAGGCAGTCCGGAGCTAAGAGGATTCGCCATAAAGAATCAATTAAAGATACTTTCTTAGCCTTTCCATACTCTTCATTACATCCTGAGGAGTGCGTGCCTCTACTGTGTAGACGATATTCTTTCCTTTCAGTGATTCGAACAACTCGCTGAAGTTGAACGTGCCGTCTTCGACAGGCAGATGGGAATCAAAACTTCCGTCGTTGTCATGAAGGTGGAGTTCTATGATATAAGGGCTCAGACTCTCAAGCCAGGCTGAAAGCGGCTTTGTGGTGAAAAGATTACAATGTCCTGTATCAAAGCATATACCGAAGGTTTCAGAGTTAAGCTCCTCCATTAGAAGTCTCAGGTTGTCGGGCTCATCCTCGAAGATATTCTCTATAGCTATTTTTGTTTCTGCCTCATGAGCCTTTTCGCTGAGTTCGCGCCATGTCTTCAGGCTGCTCTCAAGCCAGGTGTGGACATTGTGGGCATATTTCCATTTTTCGTAGCCTGAATGAAACACCACATTTCTAGGTCTCAGGTGTTTTGCAATATCAAGAACATGGGAAAATCTTTCAAGGGTCACACCTCTAATTTTTGCATCAACTGCACCAGGAGACAAATCCATATGCGGTGCATGGAGCGTCAGCGAGGGGTTGTAGTCAAGGTCTGCCTTAAGCCTGCTTATATCAGCAGGTTTTAGAGAGTCAAGGCTTTCTGCACTAAAAAAGATTTCAAGGTTCAGGCGCTCCTGCCTTATAAAACTGATGTGCTCTTTTAGTCTGTCATAAGGAACACGTATATGGAGTGCTGACACTATGCTGCTGCTTCCGTTTTCTTCTCGGATTTGGATTCTTTCTTTTCAGAAGATTCTTTCTTTTCAGCCTCCATAGCTTTTTTCCTCTCAGGAGAGGCATAATCCGTCACATACCAGCCGGAGCCCTTCAGCACAAACGAGGTATTGGATATGAGCTTGGTTACGCTGCCTCCGCAGTCAGGGCATGTCTTTAGAGGCTCGTCGCTGAATTTCTGCAGGACTTCGTGTTCTTTCCCGCAGTCAAGGCATTTATACTCATAAATAGGCATCTTAAATCCCTCCTTGATACAGCTTTTAATTATATCCTAATCCTCTGGATGTGGTCAATAACCACACACTGAAATTCGCCTCTTTACATCGTTCTACGATGCGGGTATAATTTTAATCGATGGAGAAAAAGGTCATATATTTTGAGAAGCCTGGCAGAGACAACACTTTAGCGTGTCTTGAGGTTGTAAAGAAGGCCGTCAAGGACTACAAGGACGTTGTAGTCGCCTCCACAAGCGGTGAAACAGGGCTTTTGTTCTCAGATGCTTTGAAAGGCAGCGGGGTAAACCTTGTAGTGGTAACGCACTCAGCAGGGTTCAAAGAGCCTAACACCCTGGAGATGCCTGCTGATGTAAGGGAAAAGATACATGCAAACGGTGCAAGGGTTTTCACCGGTCCTATGCTTACGCATTCGCTGGATACTGCGTTTGCAGCAAAATTCAGCGGTACTTATCTGACGCATATTGTTGCCCAGACGCTCCGCAGGTTTGGAGAAGGGACAAAGGTCTGCTGCGAGTGCGTGATGATGGCTGTTGACGGAGGACTCATCCCTGAAGGAAAAGAGGTGCTGGCTGTCGCAGGCACTGCAAGAGGGGCAGATACCGTTACTCTGATAAAATCAGCAGCATCCAAGAGGTTTCTGGAACTCAGGGTGCTTGAAATACTTGCCAAACCGCGGGTTTAGCCAAACCCGAGAATTCTCTTCTGGTTTAAGCCTTATTCAGTGCTCTTTTTATACCTTTTGTTGCCTGTCTGATTCTCTGTTCGTTTTCGACCAGGGCGAACCTTACGTATTCGTCTCCGCCTTCTCCAAAGCCTATTCCCGGTGAGACTGCAACACGTGCTTCTTTCAGCAGAAACTTACTGAACTCAAGAGAACCCATTTTCCTGAACGGCTCTGGTATCCTCGCCCATACGAACATTGTGGCTTTTGGAGGCTCGACTTCCCAGCCTGCCCTGTGCAGTCCTCTGATAAGCTCATTTCTCCTTGACCTGTAGATTTTTACAAATTCACTTACACAGTCCTGCGGACCTCTGAGGGCGACTATGCTGGCTATCTGTATCGGCTGGAACATCCCGTAATCAAGGTAGCTTTTTATTTTTATAAGTGCGCCTACGATGTCTTTATTCCCCACGCAGAATCCTACTCTCCAGCCTGCCATTGAATAACTCTTTGTCATGGAGAAAAACTCAACAGCTATGTCTTTTGCTCCGGGCACCTGAAGAATGCTCGGCGCTTTATATCCGTCGAAGACAAGGTCGGCATAAGCAAAATCATGGACAATGATGATATTGTTCTCCTTTGCGAAATCTACTATTTTGCGGAAGAAATCAAGCTCCTCGACGACTTCTGTAGTAGGGTTGTGCGGATAGTTTATTATCAGCATCTTGGGTCTTGGCCATGTCTTTGTGTAGGCTTTTTCCATCTCTTTGAAAAAGTTAATCCCCGGACCTATCGGAACGCTTGTCACTTCACCGCCTGCGATTATCACGCTGTAGGGATGGATGGGGTAAGCCGGAGCTGGCGTCATAACCACATCGCCGGGCTGAATAGTGGCGAGTATCAGGTGTGAAAGCCCTTCTTTTGAGCCTATTGTCACCACCACTTCTCTTTCAGGGTCAAGGTCTACATCATATCTTCTTTTATACCACTCTGTGATAGCCACCCTTAACTGGGTAATACCTTTTGATGCTGAATACCTGTGGTTTTTCGGGTTCTTGGCTGCCTCGCAGAGCTTGTCAATCACGTGTTTTGGTGCAGGCAAATCCGGATTGCCCATACCAAGGTCGATAATGTCTTCTCCCCTCCTGCGGGCCTCCAGCTTGAGGTTGTTTACAATCGAAAAGACATAAGGAGGAAGTCTTTTTATTCTGTTAAACTGAAACATTTGCAACTCCATACATTTCTTCTGCATTCATAGAGCTTCTTACAAGCGGAGATGAAGCCACAAACTTAAACCCCATACCCAAAGCCGCTTCCCTGAGCCTTTCAAAGACTTCAGGATGCACATACTCTTTTACAGGCAGGTTCTCTCTTGACGGTCTGAGATACTGCCCTATGGTGAGGAAGTCGCAGTCCGCCTCTCTTAAATCCGTCATGACGTCAAGCACTTCATCGTAATCTTCGCCGAGTCCGAGCATCAGTCCTGACTTTGTATTCACTGTCGGTGAAATCTCTTTTGCCTGTCTGAGAAGTCTGAGCGAGCGGGGGTAGTCTGCCTGAGGGCGCACCGCCGGATAAAGCCTTGGCACAGTCTCCACATTATGGTTAAAGACATCTGGTTTTGAATCGAGCACGGTTTTTAGTGCACTGAAATCTCCTTTGAAATCAGGGGTAAGAACCTCTACTTTTGCATAGGGTAGATGTTTTTTTATTGCTGTCACTGTTTTTGCGAAATGTTGAGCACCGCCGTCTTCAAGGTCGTCTCTTGTTACGGATGTAACAACCACGTATTTAAGTCCCATCTCTTTAGCTGCCAGTGCAACCTTTAAAGGCTCATCTTTGTCAGGGGGCAATGGTGCAGCCGATTCCACTGAACAGAAACCGCAGTTGCGGGTGCAACAGGAACCAAGTATCATGAACGTCGCAGTTGGCTTTGAAAAGCATTCTGACTTGTTCGGGCACCTTGCCTCCTCGCACACTGTGGAAAGGCCATAGTCCCTGAGCAAGCTCTTAAGCCCGTGCAGTTCAGAGTGCTTATGCCTGATTTTTATCCACTCAGGGAGTCTCATGTTGTATAACAATAAATTGAAAAGCAGGGCTTTGTCAAATCCGCGTTGAAAGGCTTATTATATATAAAAACAGCAAGACGATATGCTAAAATAGGTCTGATTAATCTGGTTTTTCTGTTTTTTGCAGCCAGGCAATGGCCCTGCGCAACAGGAAGGTGTGAACCCCGCCAGGTCCGGAAGGAAGCAACGGTAAGCATTATTCCTGTGTGCCGCAGTAAGCCGTTGCCTGACTGGAGAAAACAGACGCAAACAATGAAATCTGCCTTTCCAATATGAGTTATCTTGTTCTTGCAAGAAAATGGAGACCCCAGGGGTTCGATGACCTCATCGGACAACAGCCTATAGTTAAAATCCTTACAAATTCAATAACTACAGGCAAGATTGCGCATGCATACATATTTTCAGGTCCAAGAGGAGTCGGTAAAACATCCACCGCACGGATACTTGCAAAGGCACTCAATTGCGAAAAAGGCCCCACTCCCTCTCCCTGCGGTACATGTACTTTCTGCACATCCATAACAGACGGTCATTCGGTGGATGTGATAGAAATAGATGGTGCATCCAACAACAGCGTGGACGATATAAGAGACCTGAGAGAAAGGGTAAAATACGCACCTTCAGGCGGAAGATACAAGGTATATATAATTGACGAGTCCCACATGCTTTCGACACAGGCATTCAATGCACTTTTAAAGACCCTTGAAGAGCCACCGCCTCATGTAGTGTTTGTCATGGCTACTACAGCACCGAAGAAGATACCGCTTACTGTGATGTCCAGATGCCAGCATCTGCCATTTAGAAGGGTGTCTACACAGGCGATTAAGGAACGACTGCGGGTTATATCGGACTCAGAGGGTATAAACATCTCTGACCACGCCCTCACCATGATAGCACGGGCAGCTGACGGAAGCATAAGGGATTCCCTTACGATTCTTGATCAGGTCGCCTCTTTTTCAGCAGATGTCAATGAATCCGATATAAAAGGTCTTTTAGGCATGGCGGACTTCAGCGCCCTGTCGGAAATCTCAGATGCAGTCATAGAAGGCGACAGAAAACAAATACTTACCTCAGTAGCCGAACTCGTAGACAGGGGAACAGACCTGAGGGCTTTCACAAAAGACCTGATAAAATTCTTCAGAGACCTGCTTGTAGTAAAACTCCTGAGTGCCCCTGAACAGATGCTTGATATAAGCGAAGAAGAATTCCACCTGCTGAAGAACAGGGCAGAAAAAACCTCAGAAGAGCATCTGGCTTTAATTTTTTCAGAGCTGATAAAGATGGAATCAGATGTAAGAACGTCTTTTTCCCCTCGTGTCGCCCTTGAAATGTCTCTTATAAAGATAAGCTATCTCAGCACATTCAAACCTGTAAGTGAAGCGATAGAGGCACTTTCAAAAATAAAAACAACACCCAGGCCGGAACTGCCTGCAGAACCCATACAAAAAGAGCTATCTGCTCCTCAGGGTATTAAAACTGACGAACCTTTAAGCGGAGAATCGCTCCTGAGACTGATTGGCGATAAAATCGGTGATCCGAGGATTTCATCCAAGCTCCTGAGTGCAAAACCTGAACTGAACGGCAATACCCTCACCCTTACCTTCAACAGCGCTGAGGCAGACATTTTTGCAAAATCAATCAAGGACAATCTGGCTAGGATTTCAGAGATAGCGTCAGACATTTGCAAATCACCTGTAAAGATAAAGATAAATGTTCATCATCAAAAAACACCCGCGAAAAAAGACCTTAAGGAGAAGGCACTGTCAGAGCCTTTAATCAAGGACGCTCTTGATTTGTTTGACGGCAGGGTCGTTGATGTAAGGCTCGTAGGAGATAAAGAAAACTTTAAAAACGGAGGATGAGATGTCCAAAAAAATGCTTGGTGACATAATGCGTCAGGCGCAAAAGCTTCAGGCTGAAATGATTAAAATGCAGGAGGAGGCAAAGAAAAAGACAGTAGAGGCAACAGCCGGCGGTGGAATGGTCACTGTGGTTGCCAGTGGCGGAGGCGAGATAGTCTCAATAAAAATAGACAAGGAAGTCGTTAACCCTGATGACGTAGAGATGCTCGAAGACCTCATAATGGCTGCCACTAATGAAGCCTTAAGGAGGGCGCAGGAAATGGTCAATGAGGAGATGTCAAAACTTACCGGCGGACTTCAGATACCCGGACTCGATGCTCTGGGTAACCTGTTTGGAAAATAAAATCCATGTCGCAGGGAATTGTAGAAAACTTAATCCAGCAGCTGATGAAACTGCCTGGCATCGGCAGAAAGACGGCACAGAGGCTCGCCTTCTTTATACTTGCGATGCCTGACGAGGATGCAAAGTCCCTCTCAGAGGCAATCAGCAACATAAAGCAAAAGGCACGGTTTTGCAGCCAGTGCTTTAACATCACAGAGTCAGAGATATGTTCTATATGCAGTGACGAAAGCAGGGACCGCAAAAAGATATGCGTTGTCGAAGAGCCAGGCAATATCTTCGTCATAGAAAAGTCCGGCAGTTTCAAAGGGCTTTATCATGTGCTTCTGGGTGCTCTTGCTCCGATTGACGGCATAACACCTGACAAGCTCAAGATAGCCGAGCTTCTGGAAAGGGTAAAAACAAACGGCACTGAAGAAGTCATCATTGCCACAAACCCGAATACTAAAGGCGAAATGACTGCCCAGTATCTGAAAGAAGTATTAACGCCTTTCAACGTGAATGTTACGAGAATAGCCTATGGCCTTCCCATGGGCAGTGATATAGAGTTTGCTGATGAGGTAACCCTCAGAAAAGCCATGGAAGGAAGAAGACAACTATAGGCTCCGGACTTTTATAGCATTTCAGGAACGACCATCCATTCGACTGCCCATTTATCTTCTTGTTTTTTAAGGCATACAACCCCGCCCATCTTGAAATTGACCACTTGTGCCTCTGGATTTCCACAAAGAAGATGTGATGCAAGTTTTCCAAGGTGAGGCAGGTGTCCGACAAGCATTATATTTTTATCAGACTCCTTGAGCCGTTCCGCCCATATGGCAGGGTCATCCAATGGGGCAAGCCCGTCTTTTTCAGACACGCCCTCTCCGGCTTTGACATGTTTTGCAAAAATCTCTGCTGTCTGCCTGGCTCTTAATTTCCCGCTATGGAATATGGATTCTACCTCAATGGATGAAACAAAGGACGCAACTTTCTCAACATCCCTGGTGCCTTTTTCAGAAAGTGGTCTCTTGGGGTCTTCCTGCTCACTTTTTGATTCACCGTGCTGGATAAGATAAAGATACATAATTCAATCCCCCCTGCCCTTTTTTAGATTTTTAACCGTTCGTTATCCTTTCTCCCCAGTTCTTTGCTTTTTTCAGTATTTCCTTTTCATCGGCGTTCAGAAGTTTTCCATCGTTCAGCACCATTTTTCCGTTTACCATCACAGACTCTACGTCCGAGGGTCTCATCGAATAGACTATATGGGAGTATATGTTATAAAGCGGGGTAAGGTGTGGTTTTTCAAGGTTGATTATGATAATATCGGCTGTCTTTCCTGGTTCAAGGCTTCCGACATCCTGAAGTCTGAGAGCCTCTGCCGCCCATCTGGTCGCCATTAAAAGGACTGTTTTTGCCTCGAGCGCAGTCGGGTCTTTTGATACTGCCTTATGAACCTTTGCAGCAGTAGACATCTCACCCAGAATATTCAGGTCATTGTTGCTTGCTGCACCGTCAGTGCCAAACGTCACCTTTATACCGGCTCTAAGCATCTTTAACACCGGTGCAATACCTGAGGCAAGTTTAAGATTGCTTTCTATACAGTGAGAAACGCTAACATTCTTTTCAGCCAGTATATCTATTTCTTCATCAGTAAGCCATACGCAGTGGGCAGCCAGAACCCTTTCGCTCAAGAAGTCAATCTCATTAAGAAGCATTCCCGGAGTCTTGCCGTATTTGTTCTTTATTTCATATACTTCCCATTCTGTCTCAGACAGGTGGATATGAACAGGAACATTGTGTCTGATGGCAATAGCCTTTGCCTTTCTCAATGTTTCAGCGCTACAGGTGTATACAGCATGAGGGGCAACACAAGGGGTAATCAATTCGTCTTCTTTCCATTTGTCTATGAACCTTTCTGCCTTTTCAAGACAGTCTTCGGCTCCTGATGTCGTTTTTGTTGGAAAATCAAGGATACCGGCTCCAAGGACAGCCCTCATGCCGAGCCTTTTAGTTGTTTCAGCTGCAACGTCCTCGAAAAAATACATGTCGTTATAAGTGGTAATTCCTGCCTTCAGCATCTCGATGCAGGCAAGCTCCACTGCATCGTTTATGAACTCGGTACCGAGCCACTTGTTTTCTGCAGGCCATATATGCCCTTCAAGCCATTGTTTCAAAGGAAGGTCATCAGCCATCCCCCTGAGCAAAACCATTGCCGCATGAGTATGGGTGTTTATCAAGCCCGGAAGTATTGCCCGTCCGCTGCCGCCTATAAGGCTTTTCGTCTCGTATTTCCGGGAGATTTCCTTAAATGCTCCTATTTCGATTATTTTACCGTTGCTTATTGCCAGGGCAGTGTCCTTGAGGACACCAAGTGTCTCATCCATGGGGAGCACATATTCCCCATATACTATATAGTCTGCCTTTTTCATGATTTCAGCCTATTTACGACTTCTTCAGGTTTAACTTTAATCGCTTCTTTTGTTCTTCTGTCTCTTATTTCCACCATTCCCTCCTTCAGGTTTCTTTCGCCTATAACGACCTGTTTTGGAATGCCTATGAGGTCTGCATCCTTAAATTTTACGCCTGCGCGTTCATCCCTGTCATCCATCAGCACATCTATGCCTGATTCATTAAGTCGTTTGTAAATATCTTCTGCGACCTCAACTGTCCTGCCGTCTTTCATGTTAAGGGGTATTAATTCCACATCAAAAGGTGCTATGGCTTTAGGCCATATAATGCCGTCTTTGTCATTGTTCTGCTCTATGGCTGCTGCTGCGATTCTTGCAGGACCTATGCCGTAACTGCCCATCACAATCGGTTTTTCATGACCGTTGGCATCAAGATAGAAAGCCTTCAACGGCTCTGAGTATTTTGTGCCAAGCTTGAATATATTTCCAATCTCTATACACCGCTCTATTCTTAATGGCGCACTGCATTTCGGGCATCCATCGCCAGCCTTGGCTACATGGATGTCGTGCCAGTCTGCATTGAAATGCACGCCTGGTCTGATGCCTTTTGTGTGATAATCCTGCTTGTTCGCCCCGCTTATGTACACGCCTTCTTTAATACTGGAGTCTGCGATTATTCTTACCTTCTGGTTCATTGGTCCGATAAAGCCGGCTTCCACGCCGAGTATGTCCTTTACTTCTTCCTTAAGAGCCGGTCTAAAAGAGCCTATTATTCGTTCCATCTTTTTTTCGTGTAATTCCTGGTCTCCTCTTACAAGAGCCAGAACAGGCTTGTCTGAAGCTATAAGCAGAAGGCTTTTTATGAAATACTGAGGGCTTACATTGAGAAATTCAGAGACTTCCTCGACAGTTCTTTTCTCCGGGGTATGCACGTCTTCAAGATTCCAGTCTTCAAACTGCACTGGCGGAGGCACTGACTGTGCAAGCTCCACATTGGCAGCGTATCCACAACTGTCGCAGAGTGCGATTTCATCCTCACCTGCAGCAGCAGGTGCCATGAACTCATGTGCAGTAGCCCCTCCCATCATGCCTGGGTCTGACTCCACCTGATAATACTTCAGCCCGCATCTCTGGAATATCCTGTGGTAAGCCTCCTCGTGAAGATTGTAGCTTTTTTCAAGCCCTTTCTCATCGGTGTCGAAACTGTAGCTATCCTTCATCAGGAATTCTCTTGTGCGCAGGATACCGCTTTTGGGTCTTGCTTCATCCCGAAGTTTTGTCTGTATCTGATACCATATCTGGGGAAGTTCCCTATAGGAGCGTATCTCCCTTGAAGCGAGCCATGTCATAATCTCCTCGTGGGTCATTCCAAGACACATGTCGCGCCCGCCTCTGTCCTTTAATCTGAACATCTCTTCTTTTATTTCATACCATCTGCCTGTCTGCTGCCATACCTCTGCAGGGTGAAGTGCAGGCATCGAGACCTCCTGCGCACCTATGGCATCCATCTCCTCCCGCAAGATGGCGTTTATCCTGTTAAGGACTCTCCAGCCCAAAGGAAGAAATATGTAAAGACCAGCAGCAAGCTGTCTCACATACCCTGCCCTTACCATAAGCCGGTGGCTTACGGCTTCTGCATCTGAAGGGTCTTCTCTTAATGTGGGAATAAACATCTTTGAAAAACGCATCCAAACCTCCAGCAATCAAAATAGGCCTAACAGATAGAATAATTTTTTTATAGACGTATTGCAAGAAGGGAATATACACCCCTTTTTAAGAAAAAAATTATACCAGCAAAAATTAGGACTAAAAATTATTGTCAAAGTGTGCCAAAATTATGGTAACTAATTAAATACTTCATACAGGAGAGAGAAGCCATGAAGATTAAAAGAATCTCATTTATAGAGGCGAAGTCGCCAGGGGCTCATATTTTTAGCAAATTTCCGATTCCAAGGCTTGGTGCAGTCCTGCTGTCTACAATCCTGAAAGACCGGGGCTATGAAGTAAAGGCATTTATAGAAGACATTGCCCCCCCTGACTGGTCTTATATTGAAAATTCCGATGTTGTATGTATCTCCACTATTACTTCCACTTCTCTGAGGGCATACACGATTGCAGACAGACTCAGGGAAAAAGGAATCCCTGTTGTAATAGGAGGAGCGCATCCCTCTTTCCTGCCGGAAGAAGCGCTTGAACACGCCGATTATGTAGTGCGGGGAGAAGGTGACCTTACACTGCCTGAACTGATCGAGTATCTTGAAAAAGGGACTCCTGAAATCAGTTCAATAAATGGACTTAGTTATCGAAACAGCAATGGCTCTGTTGTCAATAACCCGCCAAGACCGCTTCTTGAAGACCTTGATATGCTGCCTATCCCTGACTTCGGACTTGTCCACAACTGGCAGGCTTCCAATATTTACCCAATCTCAACATCAAGGGGGTGTCCGTTTAATTGCACCTTCTGCTCTGTGATACGCATGTTCGGGAGAAGATACAGAACCAGGTCAGTCGAAGCAGTGCTGGAGGAACTGAGACACGTCAACTCTGTCTCAAAGGCAAGCAAGTTCTTTGTAGATGACAATTTCGCTGCAAACAAGAAACGGACAAAGGAATTACTGCGTGCCATGATTGCCGAAGGCATAAACTTCAAGTGGTCTGCACAAGTAAGAACAGACGTCGCAAAGGACAAGGAACTCTTAAGACTGATGGCTGATTCACACTGTGAAGTCGTTTACATCGGGTTTGAGTCTGTTAACCCAAAAACCCTTGAAACGTTTAACAAGAGACAGAATCTCGATGAGATTATAGACTGCATCAGAGCAGTAAAGGAGCACGGGATTGAAATCCACGGCATGTTCGTATTCGGCGCTGATACGGATACTGCGGACACCCTGAAAGAGACTGCAGACTTCGCAATAAAACACGGCATTGATACTGTGCAGTTTATGATGCTTACCCCTCTTCCAGGCACACCATTCTTTCATGAGATGAAAGAATCAGGCAGGCTTCTGCATACCGACTGGAGTAAATACGATGCCCACCATGTCGTATATAAGCCTCTTCTTATGGATCCCCAGACACTTCATATCGAAAGCCTCAAGGCAATGGGGCGGTTCTACTCATGGAAATATATATTCAGACACCTTGCAAATTTTGATTTCTTCCATGTATTAATCGGACTGTACGGCAAGAAGGCAGTAAAAAGGGCACTCAATGAAGCTATTGACTATCTTAGTTCTATAAATACCCTTATGGATTTTCCTACTCCGAAGCGGCCGACAAACCCATAGACGGGTATTTAGTCTTCCACTGGTTAGCTTTATGAATTTAGGAATTTGGTGTATAATATTAATGCATTTGTCCAAAAACAGAACTGTTTAAAATAAAGGAGGATTAAATGGCAGAAGGTATTGTAACCGTTACTACATCCACCTGGGAAAAAGAAGTACTACAGTCTGAAGGACTTGTAATGGTTGATTTTTGGGCTGTCTGGTGCGGTCCATGCAGGATGATAGCACCTACTGTGGAAGAACTTGCAAAAGAATACGCAGGCAAATTAAAGGTTGCAAAACTTAATACGGACGAAAATCCTGACATTGCCAGCAGATATAAAATAATGGGCATACCAACTATTATGTTTTTCAAAAACGGAGAAAAACTCGACCAGATAGTAGGAGCAGTTCCAAAACCTCAGTTAAAAGCAAAGATTGACTCTCTTCTTACAGCCTGACAATAAATTGTCGTTCTGAGAATATGAAAAAAACCTTAGCTGTTATAGTTCTGGTATTTTTTGTCCTGCTGTCTGGGTGCGAGAAAAAGGTTCCGAGGGTAAACAGTCCTGCCCCTGATTTTATCCTTAAAGATATTGAAGGCAAATCCGTAAGGCTTTCAGACTACAGGGGCAAGGTCGTGGTGCTTGAGTTCTGGGCTACATGGTGTCCACCATGCAAGCTGGCTATACCGGAGTTCAACTCATTGTATGAAAAATACATAGGCAGAGAGTTTGAGCTTCTTGCCGTCTCAATAGATGAAGACTCATCAGGACTGCGCTCGTTCGCAAAAGAGTACGGCATTAGCTATCCAGTGCTTGCTGACAACAAGAATGTTGCTGAGCTTTACGGAATAACGAATATACCTACCACCATCATAATCAACAAGGAAGGTATAATTTCCAATAAACATCTTGGGTATGTGCCTGGAATGGCAGAACTTCTTTCAGAAGATATAGAGGCGCTTCTTTAAAATGTTTGAAACACTAAGCGAAAAACTCGAGTCTGTATTTAAGAAACTTAAAAGCAAGGGACTTCTAAAGGAAGAGGATGTAGATGTAGCCCTGAAGGAAGTCCGGGTTGCACTTCTTGAGGCTGATGTAAACTTCAAGATTGTAAAAGACTTTATACAAAGAGTAAGAGAAAAGGCAGTAGGCAAAGAGGTTCTTGAGAGTCTCACCCCAGGGCAACAGGTTGTAAAGATAGTGCATAATGAGCTGTGCGACCTTCTTGGAGGCACATCAAGCAAAATCTATCTTTCTCCCACACCGCCAACAGTGATAATGCTCGTAGGGCTTCACGGCTCTGGAAAGACAACAACTGCTGCAAAAATCGGCATGCTCTTCAAGAGAGAAGGCAGGCGTCCTATGCTCGTAGCAGCAGACCTGCAAAGACCAGCAGCCATTGAACAGCTGGTCACGCTCGGCTCCCAGACAGGCATACCTGTGTTCCATTCAAAAGAGATAAAAGACCCTGTAACCCTCTGCACCGAGTCAATAAAAAACGCAAAACTCGAAGGAAGAGATATAGTAATCTTCGACACTGCGGGAAGACTTCACATTGACGACACCCTCATGGCAGAACTCGAAAGGATAAAGAATGCGACAACACCAAAAGAGACCCTTCTGGTTGCCGATGCGATGACAGGTCAGGATGCCGTAAACATCGCAAAGAAATTCAACGAAACTATAGGCATAGACGGCATAATCCTCACAAAAATGGATGGCGATGCACGTGGTGGCGCTGCACTGTCCATAAAGGCTATTACAGGCAAGCCCATAAAATACATAGGTGTCGGGGAAAAAATAGACATGATAGAGCCCTTCCATCCAGACAGGATTGCAAACGCAATACTCGGAATGGGCGATGTCCTGACTCTTATAGAAAAAGCCCAGAGGGCGTTCGATGAAAAAGAGGCTCAAAAACTTCAGGAAAAAATACTCGGTGAATCATTCACTTTCGAAGACCTAAGAGACCAGCTCAGAAAAATGCGCAGTATGGGGCCTCTTGAAAACCTGCTTAACATGATACCCGGCTTCAGTAAACTCAAAGGAATTAAAATTGACGAAAAAGAGCTTGTTAAGGTAGAAGCAATAATAAATTCAATGACATCTGAGGAAAGAAGAAATCACAATATCTTAAACGGGAGTCGCAGAAGAAGAATCGCGCTGGGAAGCGGCACAACCGTTACAGATGTCAACCGCGTTATAAAGCAATACATGGAAATGAGAAAGATGCTCAAGATGTTCAAAAAAGGAAAGGGCAAAATACCAAAAATTTTGCCCTTTTAAATTCAACTCTATAGTTAAAAGCCGCCTGCCGTTTCTTTACAGCCTGAGATTATTGCTCAGGTGGATTTAAAGCTTCTCTTAATGCCTTGCCTGTTTTAAAGCGGATTGCCTTTTTCGGTGGAACGTCAACGCTTTCACCTGTTTTCGGATTCCGTGCCTTTCTGGCTTTTCTCTCCTTAACCCTGAAATTTCCAAATCCCCTTATCTCTATTTTTTCGCCTCTTCGTAAAGCCTCCTTAATGCTTTCAAAAACCGTTTCTACGACTATTTCGGTCTGCTTAAGCGTAAGCCCCTCTACCCTCTCCGCTACCTTCTCGATGAGAGCTGACCTTGTCATATTACCTCCTTAAGGACTGAGTATGTATTTTATTTTTATATGCGGAAACATTTCTGATATTTTCCCTGAGAAGCTTTCTCTGAGCATATCAAAAACAGAAATCTTTTCTTTTTTGCTTACGACATCTGGTTCTCCTTTTATACCGGCAAGCTTTGCGGAAATCATAATGGCATCCTCGAGATTGCCGAGTTCGTCAACAAGTCCTATCTCCTTTGCCTGTCTTCCTGTGAATACTCTTCCATCGGCAATCTTTCTGACCTCCTCAACTGGCATGTTTCTTCCCTCGGCAACAGCCTTTATGAACTGCTCATGAACATCCTCCAGCACTCCCTGAAGGATGCGTCTTTCTTCCTCTCCGAGTTTTCTGAAAACAGAAGCCATGTCCTTGTATCTGCCGCTTTTTATCACTTCTGTTTTTATGCCGACTTTATCCATAAGGCCTTCCAGATTAGGTATCTCCATGATGACCCCTATCGAGCCTGTCAGTGTGCCCGGGTTGGCAACAATTTTTGTAGCAGGAGCTACAATATAATACCCGCCTGAAGCTGCCACAGAGCCCATTGAAGCGACTACCTTCTTTTTGGATACAGCTTTTTTAACCTCCTCGTATATCTCCTGGGACGGTGCAACAGCACCACCAGGACTGTCCACCCTGAGCACTATAGCCTTTATCGAAGGGTCTTTTACATACTCCTTAAGTTCCTCTATATGTTTTCTCGAATCGATTATAGGACCTTCTATGCGCACAAGGGCAACTTTGTCCCGGATAGTAACGCCCTTGCGTTCGACCACTGCAATCAGGGCGCTGATTACAATAAGGAAAATGAATATCCCAAGCACTATAAGGCAGAGCTTTTTCACTCCTCAATCCTCTTTACATTTTTCATGCTAAGCCCCATTTTCCTGTTCGTCAAGTCAATTTTTATTATTCGCGCCCAGAGCTCATCGCCTTCCTTGATGGGTTCTTCTGTCTTTATTATCTCTGAAGAATATATAAGTCCTTCAACCTCCCCGTCGAATTCAACAAATATACCAAAATCCGTTATTCTAAGCACTTTGCATTTAACTTCGTCACCGAGCTTGAACTTCTTTGGTATTTCGTTTATCCACGGGTCTGGGGTGAGCTGTTTTATTCCGAGTGCCATTCTTTCTTTTTCAGGCTCGATGTTCAACACCACGGCTTCAACAGTCTGTCCTTTTTTCAGGACTTCCGACGGATGCCTTATATGTTTAGTCCATGAAAGATCAGATATATGTATAAGTGCATCGACCCCTTCGGCAAGACCGACAAACGCCCCGAACTCTGTAATCCCCCTTATCTTTCCGGTTATTACCTGCCCTACCCTGTATCTTTCTGAGACAAGCTGCCATGGACTCGGCTTAAGCTGTTTAATGCTAAGAGAAAGTCTCCTTTCAGCCTTATCTGTCTTTAACACCAGCGCCTCGACTGTCTGTCCTATAGTGAGATACTTTGAGGGATGTTTTGGTCTTGAAGCCCAGTCGATTTCTGTAGCATGCACAAGACCTTCAAGGTCTTCCTCTATTTCTATGAATGCACCGTAGTCTGTTATGCCAACCACTTTTCCTGTCACCTTTGTCCCTGGAGGATACTTTTCATCCACATTGCTCCATGGGTCAGGTCTTTTTTGTTTATATCCGAGTGTGACTTTTTCGTTTTCCTTATCATATTGCAACACAATGACTTCTATCTCATCACCGACAGCGAAATGTGAGCTTGGATGCGTTATCCGTCCCCAAGAGATATCTGATATATGCAGCAGTCCGTCAACTCCGCCGAGGTCAACAAACACGCCGTAGTCTGTTATATTCTTAACCACTCCTTTCATAAGAGCGCCTTCTTTTAGTTTTTCGAGCGTTTCTGCTCTCTTCTTCTGTCTTTCCTCTTCAAGATACAGCCGTCTGGAGACAATGACATTAGAGCGCCGACTGTTTATCTTCAGAACCTTGAATAACATTTTCTGCCCCATAAGGGCATCGATATCTTTTACAGGTCTAAGGTCAACATGCGAGCCAGGGAGAAAAGCCCTGACACCTGATATATCCACGAATGCTCCACCTTTGGTCTTTTCGACAATAGTGCCTTCTATTGGTGTATTGTTTTTTAGACATTCTTCCAGAGTTGCCCATGCTTTTATTTTCGATGCCCTCTCTTTCGAGAGTATCAGCATGCCTTCTGCATCCACTATATCTTCAACAAACACCTCTATGTCATCGCCTTCTTTGAGCCCTGAAAGCTCTCCTGCCGAGAACTCAGACCCACGTATAATCCCTTCTGATTTATATCCGACATCCACAATAACACTGTCTGGTTTTATCGATATTACCTTTCCGGTTAGTATCGAGCCGACCTCGATGCCGTGGAATGTCTCGGCATAGAGTCTTTCAAGCTCTTCGTTTTTAAGTTCCATCAGCCTGCCTTCCTCCTATATCCTTCAATTTTTCTTTTCACATCTTTTATTATCCAATCAGGAGTCGAAGCCCCTGCTGTTATCCCTACTTTTTTTGCTTTTGAGAACCATTCTTCTTTTAGTTCTGAAGCCGTCTCTATATGATATGTAGGAACAGATAAAGAACTGCATAGATTTGCAAGCTGCGTGGTATTGGCACTGTTTCTGCCGCCGACTATTACCATAACATCTGCTGTCTTCGCCATCTCTTCTGTTTCTTTCAGTCTGAGAGCAGTGGAATTACATATTGTATTATATACTTTTAGTTCTTTTGTCCGCTCAACTGCCACTGCAAGCAGTTCTTTTAATGTCTCTATCTGCTGGGTGGTCTGAACCACAATACCGACTTTGCCTTTAAGTGTGGGAAAATCTTTTCCGCTCCTTACTACTACAACTCTTCTGCCGGCATAACTCATCAGCCCTTTTACCTCGGGATGATCCCTGTCTCCAAGTATAACCACTTTATAACCTTCTTCCCTAAGAAGTTTAGCATAATGTTGAGCCTTTTTTACAAATGGACAGGTTGCGTCTATTGTCTTATAGCCTGCTTCGGTGAGCTTTTTCATAACCTGAATTGGCACTCCGTGCGTCCTTATTATAACGGCTTTGACATTCTTATTTTTGAGCTCTTTTATATCATTCACAGGCGTCACGCCCTCTGCCATGAGCTTCTCCACGACCTGCGGATTATGTATAATCGGTCCAAGTGTATAAACCCCGCCGTGGCTCTTTTTCGCTACATCAAAGGCTATATCTATAGCCCTTTTGACCCCGAAACAGAACCCTGCTCTTTTTGCCACGACTATCTTCATGCCTTGCTTTACTCCCTGCTTCATGCCTTACCCCTGCTGTCTGATTTTAACCTTTTCATTGCATCTATCACGGCACGGGTTATGTCCTCGTCATTGCTGTTCACTGTTATAGGGTCTCCGAATTTCACAATAACCTTTGCCGGTCTTATGAACCATGCACCGACTGGAAGCGCCCTGTCAGTGCCCTCTATAAGAGCAGGAACAACGCTTGCACCGCTCATTCTGGCAAGCAGTTCCACACCTCTTTTTACGTCGTTTATTTCGCCTCCACTGCGTCTGCCTCCCTCTGGAAACATCACAATAAGCTGTCCTTCTTTCAGCCTTCTTACTGCTTCTTTTATGGTTGACGGCTGCGGTCTTCCGCGCCTGACAGGAAATGAAAACGCCCTTACGAAGCGACCAAGCAACGGCACCTTAAATAATCCTTCCTTTGCCATGAATGTGGCACGCCTCTTTAAAGCCACGCCAATCAGAGGCGGGTCAAGATAACTCGAGTGGTTGGCAGCCACTATAACACCGCCTTTTTCAGGGACTTTCTCTGCGGAAAAAACTTCAAGCCTGTTAAATATCTTAAACCCTATATAAAAAAGGAATTTAAAAAAATTGTACCAGCTTTTCATTCTTCCGTTTTCACGGCTCTAAGTACTTTTTTTATAACCTCCTCTATGGACAAATCAGATGAATCTATAAAAATTGCATCCTCTGCTTTCTTAAGTGGAGCGACATCCCGGGAGGAATCCCTCCTGTCCCTTGCAATAACATCCTCACGTGCCTTTTCCATACTGACAGGTATACCGTTTTTCTGAAGCTGCAGATACCGCCTTTTTACCCTCGCTTCAACTGATGCATCAATATAGAATTTCCTCCATGCATCCGGGAAAACCACTGTAGTCATATCCCTGCCTTCTGCCACAAGGTTATCGTTTGCTGCAGCGTTTCTCTGCACAGGGAGCAAAAAATCCCTTACAGGTTTTCTTGCAGAAAACACAGAGGAATAATGTCCTATCTCAGTAGTCCTTATCTCTGTCGAGACATCCTCTCCGTCAAGAAATACCTTACCTCCAGAGAAGCGAACCGATATCTTATTCAACGCCTCAATGAGACGTTCATCGCTGTCATCAGGCTTTATGCCTTGTCTTACCAGTCCCAAAGCCACAGCCCTATACAGTGCTCCTGTGTCAAGATATTTAAAGCCGAGCATCTCTGAAAGCATCTTTGCCACTGTGCTCTTGCCTGCACCTGAGGGTCCGTCTATTGCTATAACCCTGCCCATTATCCAGTCAGCTCCTTTAGAGTGCTGAAAAATTCAGGATACGATATGTTCACTGCCTCTGCATTGTGTATGGTTGTCTTCCCATGAGCTGTCAGTGCAGCTATGGAAAAAGCCATTGCTATTCTGTGATCTCCATAGGTTTCAATATCCGCGCCTTTAAGTGTGGCACTTCCTTTTATGCTCAAGCCGTCATCGTATTCTTCGACCTCAGCACCCATTTTTCTGAGCCCTTCTGCCATGGCTTTAATCCTGTCAGACTCCTTCACTCTTAATTCCCCTGCTCCTTTAATAGTCGTAACGCCTTCTGCCTGAGAGGCGACAACGCAAAGCACAGGAAATTCATCTATAAGCGAGGGGATTGTCTCTGCACCTATGTCTATTGCCCTGAGTTCTGAATATTTGCAGTAGAGGTCAGCCACAGGCTCGCCTGAAACCTCCCTTGTATTCTCTACACTTATATTTGCTCCCATTTCCTGAAGAACATTAAGAAATCCTGCTCTCGTGGGATTTATACCCACGGACTTTACAGTCAAATCCGAATCTTTTACCAGAAGTGCTGCAGCGATAAAAAACGCTGCTGACGAGAAGTCTCCGGGCACATCAACCTCGATGCCTTCAAGTTCTATTCCGCCTTTAACCCGTATGCTGAGACCACTAACATCTACATCCGCTCCATATGAAGGGAGCATCCTTTCCGTATGGTCGCGGGATTTCACAGGCTCAATCACTTCAGTAACGCCGTCGGCATAAAGCCCTGCAAGCAATATCGCTGATTTCACCTGTGCGCTTGCAATCGGCATCTCGTATCTTATTGGATTAAGTCCGCCTCCTCTCACAGCAATAGGAGGATAACTGTCATCCTGCCTTGCCATTATCTGTGCTCCCATCTGCCTTAAAGGTTTTATCACCCTGCCCATGGGTCTTGTCCTTAATGACTCATCACCTGTAAGCACAGAAAAGAACGGATTTCCTGAAAGAACTCCTGTAAGAAGCCTCATCGTAGTGCCTGAATTCCCGCAATCAATAACAGAAACAGGCTCTTTAAGACCAAAACGCCCTTTGCCTTCTATGATTACCTCTTTGTCTTCACTTATGTCCACCCCAAGTGTCCTGAATGCATTAAGGGTGCTCAACGTATCAGCTGCTTTTAGTAGATTTCTTATAATGCTTTTGCCCTTTGCTATCGAGGACAGCATTATTGCCCTGTGAGAAATGGACTTATCAGGAGGAGAGATTATTTCACCTTTAAGCCTTGAGGCTTTATTTATCTCAATTTTCAATGCTTTCCCTCAGTGCCCGAGCTTTGCTGAATGCCTCTCTGAGACACTCTGAATCACTTGTCTTAAGGCACAGACTTAATTTATCTATATTAACTTTAAAGAGTTCTATAAACTTCAAAAGGTTTTCTCTGTTAAGGAGACTTATATCGCACCAGATATCAGGTGAACTTGAGGCTATCCTTGTCGTATCCTTAAAGCCCTGCCCTGCAAACCTGAGATAAGATGCATCTATATCAGCCACGGTATTGACCAGTGCATAGGCAACAAGATGAGGAACATGGCTGACAAGTCCGTATATTCTGTCGTGCTCTTCAGGGGTCATTATCTCAACGATTGAGCCGAATGTTCTCCAGATTTCTGCGATTTTTTCAACAGCGTTGTCATCGGACTTTTCCGTTCTTGTTATGACACACAATGCGCCGTTGAAGAGTTCTCCTGTCGAAGCATCAACACCTGAGCGCTCACTGCCTGCTATTGGATGACACCCCACAAAGCGCACTCCGTCAGGCATAAGAGCTTCCATTTCATAGAGGAGATCTCCCTTTACGCTGCCGACATCAATAACTATAGCGCCGTTTTTCAATGATTCTTTTATCTCAGCAGCAAGGGATGTAAACTTTCCAACAGGTGTGGCAAAGACCACGAGGTCAGAGCCCTCACATGCTTTTTTGGCGTTCATCTCATAGGAGTCAATTATTGCCCTTTCCTTTGCCTTAATGAGGTTGCTTTCTGTTCTTCCATAACCTGTCACATGAGTGCACAGTGCATGTTTTTTCATTGCGAGGGCAAAAGACGCACCTATGAGTCCGACGCCGAGTATGGTTATTTTTTCAAATCCCACTTATATCTCCCTTCCGACCGCCTTTGCTATAGGCTGAAGTTCGGACATAAGCTGCTCGAATGCATCCGGTTTTAAAGACTGTTCTCCGTCTGAGAGTGCTTCTTCAGGTTTGGTGTGCACTTCTATAAGGAGTCCGTCAGCGCCTGCTGCCACTGCTGCCTTTGCCATTGGAGAGACAAGGTTCCATTTACCTACACCATGGCTGGGGTCTACGATTACAGGCAGGTGAGTCAACTGCTTAAGAACAGGAACAGCACTTAAATCAAGAGTGTTTCTCGTAGCGGTCTCAAACGTCCTTATGCCTCTTTCGCAGAGAATCACCTTGTGGTTGCCGCGGGACATTATATACTCTGCTGCCATAAGCCATTCCTTTATGGTTGCAGAAAGCCCTCTCTTCAAAATGACAGGCTTGTCACTTAAGCCTATCTCAAGAAGCAGTCTGAAGTTCTGCATATTCCTTGCGCCGACCTGAATTATATCTGCATATTTCTGGACAACCTCCAGGTCTCTTGGATCCATCAGTTCTGTTACAACAGGAAGCCCTGTTCTTTCCCTTGCCTCTGCAAGATACTTAAGCCCTTCTTCACCAAGCCCCTGAAACGAATAAGGCGATGTGCGGGGTTTGAATGCACCGCCTCTTATAAACGATGCACCTGCTTTTTTTACTTTCTCGGCAATGCTCATCAGGGTTCTTTTGTTCTCCACTGCACACGGACCGGCAATCACACATATCTTTTTACCGCCTATACGGGTTCCTCTTACATTTATATGTGTATCGGTCTTTTTAAACTCCCTGCTTGCAAGCTTGTAAGGCCTGAGAATTCTCATTACATTCTCAACGCCTTCCATTGCGCGGACGGAGTCTTCCTCTTCTTCTGTTATCTTCGAGGTGTCTCCTATTACTCCTATGATGGTTCTCTCCGTCCCCTTGGAAACGTTAGCCTTAAGCCCCCAACCCTCAAGTTTCTTAATGATATGTTTAAGATGCGATTCTTTTGCATCAGGTTTTAAAACAATTATATCCATTGGTCTCTCCCCTCTATGTTTTATTTTATGACTGTCCTCAAGGCCTCTATAAACCTTTTGTTTTCCTCCGGCAGTCCCACAGTAACCCTTATTGCCTGCGGTCCCATAGGTCTGACTATAACGCCCTGTCTTAAAAGTGCCTCATACACTGCCTGCGAATCATTTATAACAATATATATAAAATTAGCCTCTGTAGGGACAAACTCAATCCCTAAGGACTTAAACTCACTGTAAAGATAACGCTTGCCCTGTTCGTTTATCTCCCTGGAATATTTGAGGTGTTCCCTGTCATCCAATGCGCCGAGTGCAGCAGCCTGTGCAAGAGAATTTGCATTAAAAGGCTCTCTTATTTTATTCATCTCATTTATTATATCCTTCTTTGCTATGCCGTAGCCAATCCTGAGCCCGGCAAGACCGTATATCTTTGAAAATGTCCTCAGGATAAGGACATCCCTGCCTGCCCTGAAGTGTTTAACACTGTCTGCATATTCAGGATTAGTGACATATTCATAATATGCTTCATCCACTACGACAAGTACGTGGTCGGGAAGCCGTTGCATGAGTCTGTCGAATTCCTCTTTTGTATTTATAGTGCCTGTAGGGTTGTTCGGATTCGCTATAAAGAGCATGCGTGTCTTTTCTGTAACAGCATCAGCCATGCTTTCGAGGTCGTGCCTGAAATCTTTAAGTGGTATCTCTATTGCCTTTGCGCCTTGTGCCATGACAGCCATGGCATAAACCACGAAAGAGGGCTTAGCCATTACTGCCTCATCACCGGGTGTAAGGAACGTCCGCACGGCAATGTCTATTAATTCATTAGAGCCGTTTCCCAGTATCAGTTCGTCTTCATCCACATCAAGCATCCCGGACAGCTTCTTTTTAAGATAATACCCCCCGCCGTCAGGATATCTGTTAAGGCTTTCGATGCTGCCCTTCAAGGCATTGATGGCTTTTTGGGAAGGTCCAACCGGGTTTTCATTGGATGCGAGCTTTACAGAGTTTTTTATTCCGAGCTCTCGTTCAAGCTCTTCTATGGGTTTACCCGGTACATACGGCTTTATGGCTGAGACATATTCCGGCGGTCTTATCATCAATCACCGCATGGATAAGAGCCCAGAATCTTAAGGAAAAGGCATTCGTTTTTCACTTCCTCGATTGCCTTTTTGAGTTTTCTGCTTTCTATGTGCCCTTCCATGTCAACGAAAAATATATATTCCCATGCTTTCCTTTTCGAGGGTCTGGACTCTATCTTGGTGAGATTTATTTTCTGCCGTTTAAACGGCGACAGTATGTCATAAAGCGCACCGGGTCTGTCCTTGACAGAAAACATTATGGATGTTTTGTCCTTGCCTGTCTTGGGAGGGAACTCTTTTGATATAACGAGAAAGCGTGTAAAATTGCGTCTGTTGTCTTCTATATGTTTTTCCACGAAATGGAGGTCATACATTCTTGCTGCAAGCTCACTGGCTATGGCAGCAGCGTCTTTGTCGCGGGAAGCCAGCTCTGCTGCCTTTGCCGTACTTGTGGACTCAAGTACGGGTATTTCAGGCATATTAGCCTCGAGCCATCTCCGGCACTGGGCAGCAGCCTGTGGATGCGAATATATCTTCTTGATTTTAGACCTGTCCCCGCTCTTTGAAAGCAGGTTGTGCGAGACCTCAAGCATCACCTCTGCAGCTATCTTCAGGTCGTAGTCTATGAACATATCAAGTGTGTAACTGACAACGCCTTCGCTCGAATTCTCTATGGGCACTACCCCGAATTCCGCCTTTCCTGTATCCACTGCCTCGAACACGCCTTTTATGCTTTCAAGAGGAACGAAAGACGCAGATGAGCCAAAATGCCTGAGTGCCGCAAGATGCGTAAATGTGGCAAGAGGACCAAGACACGCCACCTTAAGCGGCTCTTCCAGAGACAGCGATGCCGAAAGTATCTCCCTGTAGAGTGTCTTCAAGGCGTCATTCGGAAAAGGTCCTTTATTCAGTCTTGTAAGTCTTTCGATTATCTCCTGCTCTCTTCTTGGGGAATAAAACTTTGCATTCTTCTTGCGCTTTATGCGGGCGATATCAAGAACAATCCGTGCTCTTCTGTTCAGGGCATCGAGTATCTCCTCGTCAATTGCATCAATCTTTTTCCTTAATTTTTCAATCTCTTTCATAAACCCATCCTGACTCTAAAGGTTAGTTTATAAGAATACAAATATTTTTCTTAATTTTTCAAGGGTTTTGCCATGCAAAAAACCTGCAGGCAGCCTGCGGTGAAATTCACATTTTATTCAAACTCTTGTAGTAAAGTAAAAGTATGAAGAAGAAGTTTAAATATTCAGGTGGAGCTCTAATCGGGTTTTTGCTCGGTTTTATTATAATTCATCCGTTTTCAATGGTCTTTCAGGATATGGTTCACCCTACGATTAAGCCTGATTTTAAAGCACTTCTCAATGTGTTTAATCCGCATCATCTTCCTATGGCTTTTTTCTTTGGTCTTCTGGGCGTAATATTCGGAGTCACCATTGTCTTTTATCTTACTGCCCTTACAAAGGAAAGAGAGCGGGTTAGACTTCTTGAGGAGTTGCTTCCTATCTGTGCTTATTGCAAGAAAATAAGAGATGACACAGGAAAAGAAAAAGGCAAAGGCGAATGGTATGAGATAGAGCAATATATCTCAAAAAAGACCAACACGGATTTTACACATGGTGTATGTCCTGACTGCTTCAAAAAATTAATAAAAGAACTCGAAGGAGAGGCAGAACCGCAGGGTTCGTAATACAGTCTTTACGCCCTCTGTTTTGACAGCTCTTCATACATTCTTGCATTGTCTATTGCAATGCCGCAGACCTCGGCAAGTGAGGCTGCAAAGTGTATTTCCTCTTCGTTAAATTTCCGGTGCACACCTGTCAGCAGCCTGAGCACACCGAGCAGTCTTCCCCTGGCAACTATAGGCAAGGTAAGCATGCTTTTTATGCCTTCTTCAGCAGCCTCTTTCTGATAAATCACCCTTGGATCAGAAGATACATCATATATAGCCGTTGGTTTTAATTGAAGTGCCTCCCGGACATTAACCTCTGTATCCACTGGTCCACGGCTTAAGTATTTTTCACTAAGGCCATGAGCAGCAACCAGCAGAAGTTTATCTCCGGTCTCATTCAGAAGCCTTATGGTGGCAGCCTTAAGGTTCATAACCTCAGGCAGTTTCCTCACTATTAAATTGAGCACCTCTTCGAGCTTCAATGTAGAGCTTACAGCTTTGGTTACAGCTTCAAACACCCGGAGGTATTCTTTCTCTTTTGAGATTCTTGTCTTAAATATCCTTGCATTGTTGATTGCAATCGCTGCCTGCTCTGCAATTGCCGCTACAAAATTAAGGTCTTCCTTTGTGTATTTTACAGGCTCTGAAGTATACATCCTGAGAACACCTATTACGTTATTGTCTATTCTCAAAGGGACAGAAAGAATACTTCTTATGCCTTCTTTTATAGCCTCTTCCTTATACTTAGCCCCCTCATCCCTTGTTATGTCATAGACCGACACTGCCTTTCCTTTTAAGGCATCCTCTATGCTTGCATCGCATTCTACAGGACCTTTGTTTACATAACTTTCACTCAGACCGTGAAAGGCGGCAACCTCGAGTTTATTGGTCTCCGTGTCCAGCAGTCTCAACATGCTCGCCTTTACGTTCATCACTTTAACGACGTTTTTAACGATGAGATTCAGAACCTCATCAAGCGAAAGGCTGGAACTAATCGCCTTGCAGATGTCCTGATAGCTTTCAAGATACACTTTCTTTTCAAAAATCTTCTCAGCGCACGTAGGACACATGCTGTGCGTGAAGACACCAAAGCCTATGTTCGTAAGATACTCCTCTATGTTTTCCCAGTTGTCTCTCTCGGTTCTTATCTTCTTGCACCATGAACAAATAGGTATAAGGCTCTTATCAGACATAATCCGTACTCCACTCCCAAAAAACAGTTATCGTTAATTATACTAATACCAATTTAGCCAGCACAACTCAGAAGGGACCTGTAATCGCCTTCGGCAAAGGAACAGAACACCTGCTGTTAAGTTAAGTTTACAGTATTTTCTTTAAAATGTTAAAATTTTAAATTGTGAAAATAGCGGTCACAGGCAAAGGTGGTGTGGGAAAGACAACAATCTCCGCCACATTAAGCCATATCTTTGCAGAGGAAGGGAAGCGGGTACTTGCTGTCGACGCTGACCCTGATGCAAACTTAGCCTCTGCATTCGGAATCAGCAGGGAGAAAATCTCAGAGATTAAGCCTATAGCAGAGATGACAGAACTTATAGAGGAACGGACAGGAGCAAAACCCGGAACTTTAGGCGGGATATTCAGACTCAACCCGAAGGTCGACGACATACCAGAGGAATACGGATACAAGTTCGATGGCATAACCCTGCTTATAACAGGCAGGTCAAAGGAGGCGGCATCAGGCTGTTATTGTCCTGAAAACGTATTCCTCAGAAGGCTCCTCCGGCATCTTGTAGTCGAAAGGGACGAAGTAGTGATTATTGATATGGAGGCAGGCATCGAACACCTGACAAGAGGCACGGCAGAAGCAGTTGACGCATTCGTTGTTGTCGTAGAACCCGGACAGAGAAGCATACAGACTGCGCTGACAGTTAAAGAAATGGCAAAAAGCCTCGGCGTTAAAAACGTCTTTGTAGCGGCAAACAAGGTCAGGGGCGAGCAGGATGTGAATTTCATAAAACAGGGCATCAAAGACATGATATTTATCGGGGCGTTAAGTTATGATGCCTCCATACTTGAGGCTGACATGAAAGGCATCGCACCTTATGAAAACTCCCCTGCCCTTGTTAAAGAAGTTAAGGAGATGAAAAACAGCCTTGAACAGCACCTTGGAAACAGTTGATTTAAAGAGATCAATACGGAGCAATACCCTTAAAAAAAGGGACGCCATACCTCTGCCTGTAAGGCGGGTAAAGGACTCTGCTATAAAAAACAACTTATTCTCTCTAGCAAAATTTAAAGACGCAGGCAGGATACTCCTTTACGCATCGTTCAGGTCAGAGGTTGATACCCTAAGAATCATACAGGAGTCCCTGCAGATGGGGAAAAAGGTCATGCTTCCGAAAGTCAAAGACGACACGCTGGAAATATACGAGATTAACAGTATGGAGGAACTCGCACCCGGTTACATGGGAATCCCTGAGCCTTCTTCCTCCATTGAAAGAGGGATTAATGACGTCGATATGGTTATAATACCTGGTGCAGCTTTTGACACGAGTGGCTCAAGGCTCGGCTATGGAAAAGGATATTACGACAGACTGCTTTCAGGCGTAAAAGACAAACCACTCGTAGCACTGGCATACGAGGAGCAAATTGTTGAGAACATCCCCCGTGAAACACACGATATAGGGGTTGATATTATAATAACCGACAAAAGGATTATAGACTGCCATGGACATAGAAAAAATTAAAAAAGGTGTAAGACTCATACTTGAGGGCATAGGGGAAGACCCTGAACGAGCAGGGCTTAAGGACACCCCGAGACGTGTCGCCAAGATGTACGAAGAGATATTCTCAGGGCTTAGAACACCTGCTGAGGAACTGCTCAAACCTATAGAAGGAGAAACACATGATGAAATGATACTCCTTAAAGACATTCCATTTTACTCTGTGTGCGAGCACCATCTCCTTCCATTCATCGGAAGAGCGCATATTGCATACATTCCCTCAGGCAGCATTGTCGGGCTTAGCGAGCTTGCAAAAGTGCTTGAACATGTCGCCAAAAGACCTCAGGTTCAGGAAAGGCTCACATCACAGCTTGCCGACATGATAATGCAAAAACTCAAGCCAAAAGGCGCTATGGTGATAATAGACGCAGAACACCTGTGTATGAGCATGAGAGGGATTAAAAAACCCGGCTCAAGAACCGTTACATCAGCCGTACGTGGAATCTTCAGGACAAAAGCATCTACAAGAGAAGAGATGCTTGAACTCATAAAGAAAAAGATCTAAAGGAGGAAACATGGCAGCTGAAATTATCGACGGTAAGAAAGTAGCAGCAGACATCAAGGAGAAACTGAAAAAGGAAATCGAAGACCTGAAATCAAAAGGCATCACTCCCGGACTTGCAGTTGTGCTCGTAGGAGAAAACCCTGCATCCAAAAAATACGTGGCAAACAAGGAAAAGACATGCGAATCCTTGGGAATCAAGAGCCTGGGACACAAACTGCCTGAATCCACCACACAGGAAGAACTCCTGAAACTCATCGACGACCTTAATGCAGACCCCAGTGTGCACGGCATACTCGTTCAGCTTCCTTTGCCGAAACACCTTAATGAAAAAGAGGTAATGCACCGTATTGCACCTGAAAAAGACGTGGACGGCTTTGGACCTGACTCCCTCGGAAGGCTCGTGCTTGACGAGCCAGGCTTTATACCCTGCACCCCTCATGGTGCAATAAAGATGCTTGAAGCATACGGAATTGACCCTAAAGGAAAAAACGCTGTTGTCGTAGGCAGAAGTATTATAGTAGGAAAACCCCTTGCACTGCTTCTGCTTAGAAAACACGCAACAGTTACTATATGCCACAGCAGAACAGCTAATCTCAAAGAGGAATGCCTTAAGGCAGACATCCTTTGCGTTGCCGTAGGCAAGGCAAAGATGATTACAGGCGATATGGTAAAAGAAGGAGCCGCTGTCATAGACATCGGTATAAACGTTACACCTGAAGGCAAACTCGTGGGAGACGTGGATTTTGAAGCTGCAAAAGAGCGTGCAGGATACATAACCCCTGTCCCTGGTGGCGCAGGACCAATGACCATAGCAATGCTCATGTACAACACAGTGCTTGCTGCAAAGATGAAGGCAGGCATGACATTAGACTTTTAAATAAAGGAGCAGAGGCATGATAATCACGAAGAAAAAAGATTTTCAGGAATTGATGGAAAACATCAAGAACTACAAGAGCTTCTTTTTGCTTGGCTGCTCTGAGTGCGCAACACTCTGTGGCACAGGCGGAGAACCTCAGCTTCAGGAGATGAAAGAGGCACTCGAGGCTGAGGGCAAGGAAGTGACAGGTACCTTCGTGGCAAAGACAGGCTGTCAGGTGCTTGGCACCAAGGTCGAACTTAAACCCCATAAGGATGCCATCAGCAAGGCTGAATGCATCATCGTCATGTCCTGCGGTGCAGGCACGCAGACAGCAGTGGAGCTTTACGAAGACAAGCCTGTCTATCCTGCAAACGACAGCATGTTCCTCGGAAACATGACGCGCCTTCAGATGTTCGACGAAAGATGCTCCCTCTGCGGAAAGTGCATTCTGGACAAAACAGGCGGAATATGCCCTATTACCGCATGTCCTAAAGGGCTTCTCAACGGACCCTGCGGAGGCTGTAAAGACGGCCACTGCGAGATAAGCCCTGATATAAAATGCGCATGGGTAAGAATCTACGAGAGGATGAAGAGGCTCGGCAAACTTCAGGAACTCTGCGACACCACACTTGAGGCAAAAGACTGGTCAGCAAGCCAGAAACCAAGAACTCTAATAGCAAGGGAGGAGAAGAAAAAGTGAGCTTCAGAGATGTTTTAAACTCAGGAAAATTCGTCGTTACCGCAGAGGTAGGTCCCCCAAAGGGCACTGATATAAGCGAAATGATCCACCATATGGAGCTTCTTAAAGGAAAGGTGGATGCCATAAATGTCACGGACAATCAGTCAGCAGTAATGCGCATATGCTCGATGGCAGTCTGTAAAATCGCGCTTGAGCACGGGCTTGAACCCATACTTCAGATGACATGCCGTGACCGCAACCGTATAGGTCTTCAGTCAGACCTCCTGGGGGCAAGCATACTCGGCATTAAAAACGTCCTGTGCATGACAGGCGACCATGTATCAGCCGGAGACCACAAGGGCGCAAAACCAGTCTATGACGTCGAGTCAGTTCAGCTTCTTAAGATAGTAGACAGCCTCAACAACGGCAAGGACATGTCTGGAAACGAACTTAAAGGCTCAACCGATTTCTTCCAGGGAGCAGTCGTTACGCCAGAGGCTAACCCGCTTGAACCACAGCTTATGAAATTTGAAAAGAAAGTCAAAGCCGGTGCAAAGTTCTTCCAGACACAGGCTATATACGACATAGAAAAGTTCAAAGAATTCATGAAGCACGCAAGGAAATTCCCGGTGAAGGTGCTTGCAGGGTTCGTCGTGCTTAAAAGCGCAGGCATGGCTAAATTCTTAAATAACAATGTTCCTGGAATAAGAGTGCCTGAAGAGCTCATAGAAGAGCTTAAAGCAGCAGGAAAAGAAAAAGCCCTTGACACAGGCATGGACATCACCGCAAGACACATCAGACAGCTGAAAGAAGAAGGTATATGCGACGGCGTGCACATAATGGCAATCGGAATGGAAGACAAAGTGCCTGAAATAATGCAAAGGGCAGGTCTTCTCTAAGAGGGGGGACACAGTCCCTTTTAAACTGATATGAAAGCTTATAAACTAAAGGGGGCTGCTGCCCCCTTTAAACTCAAAAGGGAAAGGGTATGAAAACTCTGCTCAGGTGCATTGTCATGGCTTGCCTTGTCATAGCTCTTGCCTCCTGCTCTGACGGAGGTAAGAGATTGTATGAGACAGCACAGTTTGAGGAGAAACAGAACAACCCTGAACACGCTGCAGAACTCTACGAAGAGATAATAGAGAAATACCCTGAAAGCGAATTCGCCGCAAAAGCCAGAGAACGCCTCAAGGATATAAAAACCCGTTAGATATGTCAGAGAACATCCTGATAAGGGGTGTCAACTGGGTCGGAGACGCAGTTATGACCCTGCCGGCAATAAAGGCGATAAGGAAATCCATGCCTGGCAGAAAACTCCACCTGCTCGTCAAACCATGGGTGTCCCCTGTGTTTGAAAAAGACCCTCATATTGATGAGATTATCTTATACGATGACCGATATCAGGGTATCAGAGGGAAATACCGCCTTTCAAAGACGCTTAAAGAAAAAGGATTCTCACTTGCAATACTGCTTCAGAACGCATTCGACGCTGCACTTATAACATACCTCGCAGGAATACCAGAAAGAATCGGCTATGCAAGAGACAAAAGAGGCTTTCTTCTTACAAAGCCTATCCCGTATGAAGGCGAAGACAGAAAGATGCACCATATAGACTACTATCTCGAACTCCTAAAAAGAGCAGGCATTGACGCCCCTTTTTCAGAGCCATGGCTTTATCTGAGCATGGAAGAAAGACTATGGGCAAGAGATATCCTGAAAGATATGAAAAGACCGGTTATAGGAATCAGTCCTGCTGCCTCATACGGACCTGCAAAACACTGGCGCGCTGAAAGATTCGCCAAGGTGGCAAAAAGAATAATCAAAGAGCTTAACGGAAGCGTGGTCATATTCGGAAAAGGCATCACGGATGCAACCGTGCAGCTCTCCCAGATATCAAATGATAAAACCCGCCTGCTTTATATGGTGGACAAGACCACACTCAGGGAACTTATAGCCTTAATCTCGGAATGCGATGCCCTGCTTACCACTGACTCAGGTCCTATGCACATAGGCTATGCCGTTAAAACACCACTCATTGCAATATTCGGCTCTACAGACCCCTCGCTTACAGGACCAGTGGGAAAAGGAAACATCGTTATAAAAAAAGACATAGAATGCAGCCCCTGCTTTGAAAGAGAGTGCAAAAAACCACAGATGAGATGCATGGAGGAGATAACAGCAGAGGAGGTGTTTAACGCCATCAAGAGCCTCCTGCCGAAAAACAAAGCCGTCTTCTTCGACAGAGACGGAACACTCTGCAAGGAGGCTAACTACCTCAACAACTGGGATGACTTTAAAGTGTTTCCTGAAGTAAGTAGTCTTAAGTTATTGAAAGATAACAATTTTAAACTTATAGGAGTTACCAACCAGTCAGGGATTGCAAGGGGTATTGTGGACGAAGGATTTGTAAGGCAGGTCAATGCCCTGTTTATTGACGAGTATGGTTTTGATGATTTTTATTATTGTCCTCATCTGCCTGAGGAGCACTGCCCATGCAGAAAGCCAGAGCCTGAGATGCTTCTTCAGGCACGGGTTGAGCATGGAATAGACCTTAAAGGCTCGTATGTCGTAGGAGACAAAGAAATTGATATGCTTCTTGCAAAGGCAGTAGGGGCAAAAGGTATACTCGTTCAGACAGGACAGGAAAGAGAATCAAGCACTGCAGACTTTATAGCCAGAGACCTTAATGAGGCGGTAAACTGGATTTTAAACACTTTATAAAACCCTGCCCTATCACTTAAAATAAAGGAACTTTAATTCAAAAATAAGGAGATGCCATGAAGGAAGACGTAATGACAGAGGTTCTTCAGTCGGTTATAACCTATGTAAGGGAAAACCATGCAGAGGAAATAGACAAGGCGTATGAGTATTTCTGGGAGGAAGAATACCCTGAGGACTTCCTTACCGGCACTGCACTGGATATAGCATTCGTAAACTTCGAGGACTGGCTCATCTGCGACTATAAAACACAGGAAGGCAATACTTTCATTGACCTGTACATAAAGCAGAAAGAAGACTTAAGTGAAGACAAACTCCATATACTCGAAGCAATGAAAACCTCTGTAATAAGCATATACGAAGTAATCTCAGCAAACACCGCTCTCAGGCTCAAAGACCTGCTTCTTAATGAAGAAATCCACATGGGCAAAAACATCATAGGAAAGCTGAATCAGGGTGATATATTCGCCACAAGGGTTCTAAAACTGGGTAATGAATACACCATTGGAAGATGCATTTATCCGTATAGTCAGAGGTTTAAGGACACGCTGTTAGGTTATGTGGACAAGCAGTTTAATCGTTATGTAAAGAACAAAAACCCTGAAGGCACGATGAAAGAGTTTCTTAAAGACGAGGCATACCTGTTTAACACCATCTGGATTAACAACCTGTTTAAACTCAGCAGAAAGGCTTAAATTCAAAAGTGCTCGTCAGAGCGGAAAAGATACTCATCGTAAAGCCGAGTTCTCTGGGTGATGTCATACACAGCCTGCCTTTTCTTAATGTCATAAGGAAATGCCTTCCAGAGGCTGAAATACACTGGGTTATCGCAAAGGGGCTCCATGAGCTTCTTGAAGGGCATCCAATGCTCAGCAAGCTCTGGATAATCAACAAAGACCAGTGGAAAAACATCTCAGAGGCAAAAAACACTATAAAAGAAGTAAGAACACTGTTCAGAGACCTCAAGAACGAAAGATTTGACCTTGTGATAGACCTTCAGGGGCTTTTAAGAAGCGGGTTTATCACAAGGGCGACAAAGGCAAAGACAAGAATAGGGTTCAAGGAAGCAAGGGAAGGAAGCAGGTTCTTTTACACGCACAAGGTAAAAGGCGGAAAAGACATCCATGCAGTTGACAGGTATCTGAAGATTGCATCTTATCTCGGCTGTGAGGTCTCAGAAATAAAGTTTCCGCTTCAAGTCCCTGAATCAACATACTCCCAAACAATACCAAAAGGAGACTATGCCGTATTAGTGCCCGGTGCAAGGTGGAGGACAAAGAGATGGTCTCCTGAAAGGTTCGGAAAACTTGCCTCGCTCCTTCCGTGTAAATCCATTGTGATTGGAAGCAAATCAGACATTGAGCTTTCAGACATTGTGGTAGAGAACTCCAGGGGAAAAGCCGTATCCCTTGCAGGCAAGACAAACCTGAAAGAGCTCGTAGCAGTGATAAAAAACGCGAGATTCATGGTAAGCAATGATTCCGGTCCGATGCACATAGCTGCTGCACTTGATGTTCCGGTCTTTGCCTTATTCGGTCCTACAAGCCCGTTGAGGACAGGACCATACGGTAATGGGCACACCATAATAAAATCAGACATCCCCTGCGCTCCGTGCTTTAAGAAAAACTGCGAAATTCCGGAATGCATGGAGTTAATCACCGTAAATACGGTCTTCAACACCATAATAAAAAAGCTGAATCTGATATAATCTCAACATGGAGCTTACAGAAAACGCCCTTAAGGTTCTCAGGGCAAGGTATCTTCTTAAGGACGAAGCCGGCAATGTCATCGAGACACCTGAGGGCATGCTCAGACGTGTAGCGCACACTATAGCCTCTGCTGAAAGCCAATACGGAGAAGACCCTAACCAGTGGGAGGAAGAGTTTTTCAATCTTATGGATTCCCTTAAATTCCTTCCCAACTCCCCTACCCTCATGAATGCAGGAAAGGACATCGGGCAACTTGCCGCATGCTTTGTGCTTCCGGTTGACGACTCAATGAAAAGCATATTCGACACTCTTAAGCATGCCGCCCTGATACTTCAGAGCGGAGGAGGCACTGGTTTTTCCTTCTCCAGACTAAGACCGAAATCCGACATCGTGCGCTCAACAGGAGGCATAGCAAGCGGTCCTGTTTCGTTCATGAGGATATACAACACTGCAACAGATGTCATAAAACAGGGCGGGGCAAGAAGAGGAGCCAATATGGGCATCCTCAGGGTTGACCATCCTGACATACTGGACTTTATAAAGCTTAAACGGCACCTGGGAGAACTGACGAACTTTAATATATCCGTATCAGTCACAGACGCATTCATAGAGGCAGTAAAAAAAGACGAGGAATACGAGCTTATCAATCCAAGAAACAACAAGCCCTCCGGAAAAATAAAAGCACGACTGGTATTTGACGAACTCGTAAGAAGCGCATGGGAGACAGGAGACCCTGGCATTATATTCATAGACAGAATCAACAGAGCCAACCCTACCCCGCATATAGGAACCATCGAAAGCACAAATCCCTGCGGAGAGCAACCGCTCCTTCCGTATGAGGCATGCGTGCTCGGCTCTATAAACCTCTCGAAATTCGTCAAAGAGGGCAAGATAGATTACAACAGCCTCCGTGAGGCCATCAAAACATGCGTACGGTTTCTCGATAACGCAATAGATGTCAACAAATACCCGCTTCCTGACATAGAGAAGATGCACAAAGGCAACAGAAAAATAGGTCTTGGAGTGATGGGATGGGCAGACACGCTCATACTGCTCGGCATACCGTATAACAGCAAAAAAGCGTTTGCACTTGCAAGGGAAGTCATGAGATTCTTTCAGAAGACCTCAAGAGAGGCGTCTTCAGAGCTTGCAGAGAAAAGAGGCGTGTTTCCTAATTTCAAAGGCTCTATATTCGATGCACCCGGAATGCCAAGATTAAGAAATGCAACACTCACGACCATTGCACCAACAGGCACATTGTCTCTACTTGCAGACTGCTCAAGCGGAATAGAACCCCTGTTCGCCCTTGCATTCAAAAGACTGATACTTGATACAGAGCTATACGAGATAAACAAATACTTCTTTGAGAAAGCCAGGGAAAGAGGGTTTTACTCAGAGGAGCTTAAGGAGAAGGTGATAGCCAAAGGCACTCTTAAAGGTGTAAAAGGCGTGCCGAAAGACATAAAAGCACTTTTTAAGACTGCCCATGAGATTCCTTTTGAAGACCATATCGAGATGCAGGCTGCATTTCAGGAATACACTGACAATGCTGTCTCAAAGACCATAAACATGTCAAAAAAGGCAACACCTGAAGACGTTGCAAAGGCATACCTTCTTGCCTATGACAAAGGCTGTAAGGGTATTACAGTATTCAGATATGGAACAGGTAAAAAAGGCACACTTCTTAGACTTTCAGAGACGGACTAAAAGGAGGACTGGAATATGATATTAGGCGTGAATATTGACCATGTAGCCACATTAAGACAGGCAAGGCGAGGCATCGAGCCTGACCCGCTTATGGCTGCCCCGCTCGCAATCTTAGGCGGTGCAGACGGCATAACCGTGCACCTCAGGGAAGACAGAAGACATATAAACGACAGGGACTTGAGACTCCTCAGAGAAATCGTGCCTGTCGAACTCAATCTCGAAATGGCAGCCACTAAAGAAATGTTAAACATCGCCTCGAAAATAAAACCCGATATGGTCACACTCGTGCCTGAAAAAAGACAGGAGCTTACCACAGAAGGCGGACTGGATGTCAAAGCCCAGAAAAAAAAGATTAAGGATGCGATAAAAAAACTTCAGGATGCAGGCATACCAGTAAGTCTTTTCATAAACCCTGAGACAGAAGACATCGAAATCTCAAAAACCATTGGTGCAGACATGATAGAGATACACACAGGCATGTATGCAAATGCAAAAGGGAAAAAGCAGGAAAAAGAACTCCAGAGGATTTACAAATCAGCAAGCTATGCAAAAGACATTGGACTCCTTGTCAATGCAGGGCACGGGCTTAATTATTTCAATGTCCAGAAGATAGCCGCAATCAGAGGGCTTAGAGGGCTTTACATAGGGCACAGCATTATCTCAAGGGCAGTGCTCGTGGGTCTTGAAAGAGCAGTAAGAGAGATGAAAGAGCTTATTGCATATTCTGAAGCAGTCGAAGAATAGTTATGATATACGGAGTCGGCATAGACCTCGTAAAGATAGAAAGAATCAAAGAAGTCACGGAGAAATGGGGAAAGAGGTTTCTCGAAAGGGTATTTACCGAAAATGAAATATCCTACTGCTATGAAAAGAAGAACCCTTATCTTTCCTTAGCAGTCCGCTTTGCAGCAAAAGAGGCACTCATTAAAGCCATAGGCTCTGAGATACCCGTATCTCTTACTGATATAGAAGTGGTCAACTACGGAAACGGAAAACCCTCCATAAAGGTGCACGGAAAACTAAAGCAATTCCTTGAGAGCAAAAACATCCATGACATCCACCTGAGCCTCAGCCATGAAAAGGAATACGGAGTTGCAAGTGTGGTGCTGGAGAGTGGTTAATTACTCCCCTATAATCTTCACAAGCACCCTTTTCCTTCTTCTTCCGTCGAATTCGCCGTAGAATATCTGCTCCCATGTGCCTAAATCGAGTTTTCCGTCTGTAACAGCCACCACTACCTCACGACCCATGAACTGCCTTTTTATGTGAGCATCCCCGTTGTCCTCGCCTGTTCTGTTATGCCTGTATCTTGAGACAGGCTCATGAGGGGCAAGCGTTTCAAGAAAATCGTCATAATCCTGAATAAGACCTGGTTCGTCATCATTGATATAAACACTTGCTGTTATGTGCATGGCATTCACAAGGCAGAACCCTTCTTTTATACCGCTCTTTTTCACAGCCTCAGCCACCTGCGGGGTGATGTTTATATACGCCCTTCTGGTTTTCGTGTTAAACCACAGTTCCTCACGATATGACTTCATAAGAGCCTCCTTATCAATAAGCTTTAAGACGATATTAATTATTTCTTACCTTTTAATCAATATGATATTATTCAATTATGCCTTACAGGAAAACCGTCTTTCTTTTAATACTGGGCATTGTCCTCAGCCTGCCTGTGGCTTTGCAGGGAGAGCCTTCTTCAATCGTGTTCGACTTCAATGGAAAGCCTGACAAAAACAATGTCCCTGCAGGCTGGAAACTCAAAGTAAAAAAAGGAAAGGCAGACTTCAGGATATTTACAGAAGGCGATGAAAAAGTCCTCTGTTTTAAGAGTGTTAAATCCTCTTTTTCATTCCAGAGGAAAATAAATGTGGACATACGCAGGTATCCATACATGATAATGAAATGGAAGGCTATAAGATTGCCTGCTGGTGGTGATGTCCGCAAAGGCAAGACCAATGATCAGGCTTTGCAGACACTGATTGCGTTTAAAGGCAAAAAGGTCTTAAGCTATGTCTGGGACACCACAGCACCAGTAGGAACGGTAACTGATGAGTCTGTCCCCTGGCCTATAAGCCTTAAGATAAAAGTCCTTACAGTAAAGTCAGGAGATGCTGAACTCGGTCAATGGGTTACAGTCACGAGAAACATCTACGAGGACTTTAAGGAACTCTTTGGCTCTGAGCCTCCGCCTGCCGAGGGCTTAAGGGTGCAGATAAACTCCCAGCACACAGGCACTACTGCTGAAAGCTGTTTTGGAAAAGTAGTATTCAAAAAAATGTTATAATCTGCCTATGCAGGAAAAATTCGACCGCGAAAAACTCATAATGGAGAAAGTTCGTATGGCGGATGAGGCAGAGATGATTCAGACAGAAGCCATAAAACAGTACGTGCTCGAATTCCTGAAGACTGAAAAAGGCTACCTTCCAGAAGACATAGAAATAGACAAGAAATTTCAAATCAGCGTAAGCGACAGGGTCGAGACCGCATCCGTTGACTTCATCATAAACCTCGAAGGAAAAAGATTCATGACAGTGAAATGCTCCCTTGCGCTTGATTCAAGAGAAAGACATATACTGGCTTTCAGCAGGGTCGTGGATTCATACCAGATTCCGCTTGCTGTGGTCACAGACGGAAAAGAAGTGCGGATGATAGATACTGTATCAGGCAAGACCATCTCAGAAGATATAAACTCCATACCGTCAAGACAGGAAGCGTTAAGCCGTATTAAAGACGTGGAGTTCAGGGAATACCCTGCTGAAAAAATGGAAAAGGAAAAGAGAATCCTTATGGCGTTTGAATGCATCAGCTGTCCTGTAGATAAGTCATGAAAAAAGTCGGCTTTATATATGACGATATATTTCTCAAGCACAATACACCACAGTGGCATCCGGAATGCAAGGAAAGACTCATCTCTATAATCAATACCCTCAAAGGCTCTGACATCTGGAACGACCTCATACACATAGAACCCCAAAAAGCAGACTTTAAAGACATAGAGGCTGTCCATGTTCATTCATATGTCGAAAGGATTAAAACATTCGGGAAGGGCTATGCAGACCCTGACACATACATTTCAGAGGGGACTCTTGAGGCTTCGCTTTATGCTGCTGGTGCAGTAATAGAGGCAATCCAGAGATGCCACAGCGGAGATATACAGAGAGCATTCTGCGCAGTCAGACCTCCGGGACACCATGCAGAAGCAAACAGGGCAATGGGCTTTTGCATATTCAACAACATAGCAGTCGGCGCAAGATACGCACAGAGAATCGGATACAAAAAAGTTTTTATCATAGACTTTGATGTCCATCACGGAAACGGCACACAGCATATGTTTGAGGAAGACGACACTGTGTTCTACCTGAGCACTCATCAATACCCGCACTACCCTGGCACTGGAAGTGAATCTGAAAAAGGCAAGGGCAAAGGCACAGGGTTTACAGTCAATATCCCTATGTCAGCAGGCTCAGGAGATGAAGAATACATTTATACCTATCGCAATACCGTGCCACGTCTTATTAAGGACTTTGCTCCAAATATCATCCTTGTCTCTGCAGGATACGACATACATATAAAAGACCCGCTTTCTCAAATCAGAATCACAGAAGAAGGACTAAAAAACATCATCAAGGGCATACTGTCAGGCGCAGAAGTGCCTGTTGTCTTTTCACTTGAAGGCGGTTATGACCTTCAAGCCCTTGCAGATTCTGTTTTGCTTACTGTTAAAGAGCTCCTTGTTGACTCTGATTAAAATAATGTTAAAATAAGTGATGCAGAATAAGACTATCCTTGTAATAGACAAGGACTCTAAGGCTGTCTCCACTATTACATCCACGCTTGAACCTAAGGGATATTCTGTGTTCTCTGCCTCAAGTGCAGATGTAGGACTTATAATGGCGAAAAAAATGAACCCCTCTCTCATCTTCGTTAATCTTGCAACACCAGGGACAAACGGACTGGAAATATGTAAAAGAATACACGGGATTGATTATCTTAAAGACGTGCCTATAATACTTCTAACCCTTAGGGAAGGAAAACTAAACCCACAGTACAGAACCCTTTACGGCATTGTCGGATTCCTTAAGAAACCGTTAAATCCGGAAGAAATTATCCTAAAGACCAATCTTCTGCTCACACCGGACACTGAAGAGACAATCCAGACAGAACAGCCAGAACCTGAGGCAGAGCAGGAACAGACACTACAACCTGATGAAACAGAACAGAAAACCGAAGAACCATCCTCTGAGCCGGTAGAGAAAGAGCCAGAAACCGGCGAAGAACCACCCGCAGAAACAACAGAAGCTCCACCTGAAACCGAAGAGGAAACACTTATAGAACCTAAAGAAGCATTGTCCGAAGCAGAGAAAAAAACACTCGATAAGGCAATAGAAGCCCTGTCTGATACAGAAAAAGAATCTCCTGCTGAAAGCACTGAAGAAACCCCTGAAACTGAGAAACAAGAAGAGGAGAAAGAGGAAGAGAAAGAAGAAGAAGAAAAGGAAGAGGAAGAATTTGAAACAGTCTTGAAAAAAGAAACCGAGGAAGACTCAACTCCTCCGGTGGAAATAGAAAATCCTGACTTCGTGCAAAAGAAAAAGACAACGAAAATGACTCTGCCTATTGCAGCTACAGCCGTAGTAGTAATTGCGCTTATAGTGTTCTTTTACACATTCACAGGGAAAAGCAAGAAAGAAAACATACCTGCACAGCCTGCCATAGCACCAGAAGAAACAGTGCTTCCTGCCTTACCTGAAAAACCGAAAGCAGAGACCGAAGCCCTCTTACCTGAAGAAACACCCCAGCCTGCTGAGCCTGAAAAACAAACTCAGGAGAGTAAAGACACAACAGCTCTTCAGAAAAAATCTTATTATATTCAGTTCGGTGTATTCAGGTCAGAGAAAAACGCAAAAGCTCTTGCAGGAAAACTAAACAATGAAGGGCTTGAAGTCTCTATCCTCAAGAGCACTCTTAAAGGCAAAACAGTTTACAGAGTGCTTTTAACAGATGAGTTCGACAGCAAACAGACTGCACTCAAAAAAGCCGCACAGATTAAACGCACAAAGAGGCTCGATACAGCAGTATTCTCTTTAGACTCGTGACTGCTTTTTTATATTCGGCGTTCCTGCTCTGATAAAACTTACGATTATTAAACCGATAAGGAAGAAAAGCGTAACTGACAAAATTGCAGGTCTCTGGCTTTCCATTGTCGCTGAAATATACCCGAACAAAAACGGACCGATGACTGACGAGGACTTTCCTACCATTGAGTAAACACCGAAGTATTCGGATTCGTGTCCGCGAGGAATGAACTGGATAAAAAACGCCCTTGAAGCTGCCTGCACTGTCCCAAGCCCAATACCTGCCACTGAGGCTATAAACCAGAAATGGATTTTTTCAGTCACAAAAAAGGCAAACACACAGACAGCACTCCAGAGAACCAAAGATATCAAAACGACTTTTTTCGGTCCCCAGAAATCAACAGGCCTTGCCATAACAAAAGCACCTATAAGCGCTGTCAGCTGCACAGCTATATAAAGCAATATCAGTTCCTCTGGTTTAAACCCCAACGTGGTGGCGGCAAACAGGCTTGAAAACACAATAACCGTGCTTACGCCGTCTGCATACATGAGATAGGCAATAAGAAATTTTCTTGATTCCCTGTCCTTCCATATCTTCTTCAGGGTATTCCATGTGTATTTCATACCTGCTGACACTGCATCCCTGAATCTCCCTGTCCTTCTGTCAGGAGGAAGATAAACAAAGGCAGGAATCGAACACAGGGCAAACAACCCTGAGACCATAAGCCATGTCTCATTCAAAAGCCCTCTGTTTACAAGCGGCATTGCAAACATAAGGGACAGTATCGAACCAGCATACCCCACGGCATAACCCCACGAGGACACCCTGCCCTGATATTCCTTTACTGCTATCTCAGGCAGAAAAGAATTGTAAAAAACCATTCCGCCTTCCATTCCAATATTTGCTATGACAACAAGCACAAATCCCTCTATTACCATCCCTTTTTGAAGAAACGAAAGCATGGCAACAGATGATATGCACAAAAGCGTGAAGCTGAAGAGAAACCTCTTTCTCATACCGAAAAAATCAGCAATGCCGCCTAAAACAGGCGAGGTCAAGGCTATCGTTATCATGCTTAAAGAAACCGCCCTGCCCCACCATAAATCCCCAATGCCGGTTTCATTGCCTACGATATGATTTGCATAATACACAGGGAATATAACAGCAGCAATAACAGCAGAATAAGTGGAATTTGCAAAATCAAAAAGACACCAGCTTATTATCTGCTTTTTGTTGGCAATAGGCATACAACACTACTGTAATATTCACTGTCTAAATTGTCAAAAGGGACACAGGCTTTTTCTATATAAGTCCTCTGCTAAGGTATAATAGAAGTCTATGGATGACGAAATCCTTGAAGTGGTAAACGAGCAGGGAGAAGTCTTAAGACTTGCACCCCGGTCTGAAATACACGGAAACCCCTCGCTGATTCATCGCGTGGTGCATGTACTTGTCTTTAACGAAAAAGGTGAACTGCTTCTGCAGAAGCGTTCATTAAAAAAAGACGTTGCACCGGGCAGATGGGATACATCCGTCGGCGGACATGTAAACCCCGGAGAAAGCCTCATTGAGGCAGCTAAAAGAGAAATGAAAGAGGAACTTGGAATAGATTCCGAGCCTGAGTTTCTCTACTCTTATATCCATACGAACCCTTATGAGACAGAGCTCGTCTACACGTTTTCATGCACGTATGAAGGCAGTGTCTCATTCAATAAAGACGAGATTGATGAGGTCAAGTTCTGGAGTATCGAAGAAATCATGGGACACATGGATGGAACAACCCTGAGCGATAACTTCAAGCAGGAAATCTCCACCTACCTGAGTAAGATAAAACAGTAACTATACCCCTCGCCTGTCAGCACCGAAAATATACTTATGCATCTGAAGGTTAAGCCTTACATTAAGCCTGTCCTCAAGAATCCACTTTGAAAGTGTCTCTGGATGAAGTCTGCCGAATGCAGGAGACAGAGAAACCTTGCACCTTTCTGCAAGCGAATGTATTGCCATGAAGTCCTTTGCCCAGTCGTAGTCAGCCCTGTCAAGAATAACGAATTTTACTTCATCGGACGGCCTAAGATAATCAAGATTAGATAAATCCATTTTTTCGAACATACCGCTTTGAGGGGTCTTTATATCAAGTATCAGTGTTGCCCTTGGGTCAACATCCTTAATGCTTACGCTTCCGTTTGTCTCTACAAGCACGGTATAGCCTTCATCTGCAAGCCTTTTTATCAGATGAAAGACTTCTTTTTGAAGAAGCGGTTCTCCGCCTGTAATCTCCACAAGACTAATGCCTGCACTTAAGACCCTGCCCATTATCTCGTCCTCTGAAAGCTCTGTGCCTTCGTCATAAGCATAAGTCGTATCGCAATACACGCACCTGAGATTACATCCGGAAAGCCTTATGAAAGTGCACGGCATGCCGGCATAACTGGATTCTCCCTGAATGCTCGTGAATATCTCGCAGACCTTCATCTTAAAACTTAAAATCTGAACTCAATACATTCCCTCTTTTGTCCATAACCACTCTTGCAGTGAAATGCTCCCCTGGTAAAAACGAATAAGAAAGCTCTTTCCATACAACCACTTCCTTGCCGTCCTGTTTTTGAACCTCGGCATAAGGATACCTTGCAAACTCAAGAAAGCTCTTTACAACCCTGTCCTGTTTGGAACGCTCTATAAACGGGTTTATTTTCTGAACATACGTTTCATGTATGTATACCTTTTTTGTAAACAGGTCTGCAAAGCCCACTTTGACGCTGTCTCCTGATTTTGCCACAAACCACCATCTCAGAAAATCATTCGGAAGCGGACAGACTTTGCATATATATTCATCAAGCTCGTTTCTTAAAAAATCCTCGGTCTTTTCATGAAAGAAATATCTTACACCCATGTAAGAAAATACCAATATCAACGTTGCAAATGCTATGGTCTTCGCCTTGTTTTTATTCAGCCGGGAAAAGACAATACTCAGAAGGAGTCCGATACTGACATAAGGGTCAACAATAAATGTAAGGTCAAGGGAATATTGCAGCCAGTCAAGAGGAGAAAACAGCCTTATTCCATATTGGTTTGTAAGGTCAAGAAGAATATGAGCACCATAACCCAAAAACGAAATGAACGAGTAATAAAAAAAACCCCGCTTTAAACCAAAGAAGACTCCTATAATCAAAGGCACAACAACGAGTGCAAGAACTCCGTGGGTTATACCCCTGTGATACCTGAGAAATACATCCGCACCCCAGAACCTTGTTATATAGTCAAAATCAGGTGCAACAGAAGCTAAGATTAAAACACCGAGGGCAGCTTTTTTCTTAAACCCTAGATTCCTGATAACTACACCAGCTAGTCCATGAGTGACAGGATCCATACCTCAAAAGTAGCATTTTTAAACACCTCAAAGCAAATAAGGAGGGATTAAAAAAATGATTACCTAATCAGGTGTCCATGTAACGGTAGAAATCGCACTTTGTGCAGTCACCGAGTTCTTCAAAAAAAACGCATCGGGGTTTATCATTACCCATTGCGCCTGCAACCAACCAGCATACCTTGCCGGCATTTTTAATAAACGCAGGGCATTTCTTTGTCTTGTCCTCTTTGCACCCCATGAACTCCCAGCAATTAACCTTTCCCTTCATCCCTGCCTACCCCCAATTAAACTATTTAAAAATATTTAAACTATATTATTTATTAAATTTAAATTAATATATTAAACATTGGATGGTAAGATTTTGTCAAGAATCCTTTTAAAAAGAATCTACTATTTCTTTCCAGTCTTTTACTTGTTGAGCATCTTCTACGTCTTCAAAGCTGAAGGACTCTGGCTTGTATTCCCTTGCAGACACTATTACGGCAGGGCTTCCGATAACGGCTTTAATTTTCAATCCTTTTTCATTTATCTCATCGAACACCCTGCCACCCTTCCAGCGAATAAGGGGAGCGGCAGGAAATTCATTTTCCTTAAGCCATTTCTTCGCAAAAGCCATTCCGAACATCTCTGTCCAGAGATAAACAACGGTATTATTTTTCATTATCTTCCTAATAGCGTCCTTGCCGTCTTTCCTGGGAGTTTTTGAAAGCACGTCTTCAAACAAGCCACCTATAACATCTACGAATACAACACCCTCACCTTTTCTCAGGGACAAAACAAAGCCTGTCGTCTTGTCTTTTCCAGATGTCACAGTAATCTCATATAGACCTGTTTTTTCAGGAACGAACTCTTTAAAGGCGACTCCATCCCCGCCTGAAAGGGTTCTTCCTATGGAGGCGTCATTTACATAGAATTCAACGATCTCACCGCCTTTTCTGAAGAACCTTCCTCTTGTCTCGGCTTTAAGCATAAGTGGTTTACCCATGACTGCAATGTCATCGTAAAACGCCACACCAGCAAAAGCCTCGGACGAGATTACAGCAAGCAGGAAAAGAACTAATACAGGTATAGACTTCATTTTAGGAGAAACTTTCTTATATCTCCGACCCGGAGCGTAATCCTGTTTGAATCAAGGTATTCAAGGAAAGGCACAGCGTATTTTCTTGTTGTGCCGAGCAAGTCCCTGAATTCTGCAACCGTCATTTCAGGCTTCCGGGCAAAGAATTTTTTCAACCGGTCAATCATATCTTTATAAACGGTGGCACTCAGATACATTGCATCGTTTATGCGCACTGCGCTTCCATCTCTGTGCATGAGTCTGAGGATATCGCTTACCAGTTTCTCATCCATTGAAAGCTCGGATGCAAGCTCTGTTTTCGTAGGTGGCTGAAATCCCCTGTCATCGAGTATCTTAAGAATCTTCGTCTTCTCTGCCTCTGAAAGCGATACAGTAAAGTCCTTAAGTCTGAGAAGGTCTTTTTCCGCCCTGATCTCCTTTAAAGCACTTACAAGGCTTCCGAACACCTTTGGCTCTATTCTTAAATATGTTCTGATTTCTTCTTTTGGTATGCCCTGCTTCATCGGGTTTTTTCTGTGAAAGTCTTCAAGTATCTTTAAAACAGTATTTTTGAAAGAATTGAATGAATCTTTATGTATAAGCGTATCGTTAAATTGCATCACTGTTCCCTCAGTCTTAAGGGAGTCAACAGCCTGCCTGACAGCTGATATTTCAGCCTTTATCCAGCCTTCAAGCCGAGCTATGGACATACCCTGAAGCGCTGCTTTTTTTACTTTCATTGCTATTTTTTCAGCCAGTGAGCCATGCTCAAAAACCTCAAGGTCTTCTATGCCGTGTTTTTTCCTTCTTCTTGAGGGTGAGGGGTCAAGGACTTCACCTCCGCCTATGGTCTCTACAGGGGAAAACCTTCTTATGATATATCTGTCGCCTGACTGAGCGACCGTAGGGTCCTGAAGCCTGAACTGGCAATAACAACTTTCAGAAGGACGAAGCTGTTCTCTTCCGTAAAGAATGACTCTTGCAACAGTCTCTGACGTGCCGATATGCAGGTGAACAAGCCCTCTGGTTTTAAGCGCAGGCACTCCAGGAAGCAGTTCAACCTTTGCGTCTATGGTATCGGTAGAAGAAAACCTGCCCTGAGACACAAGGGTATCACCTCTTTTCAGGTCTTCTTTTTCAACGCCCTGAAGATTCACTGCTGCTCTCTGTCCGGCGTATACCTTTTGGATAGGTTTTCCATGGCTTTGAAGCCCTCTTATCCTTGTATTGATCTTGGCAGGGAGTATCTCAACAGGCTCATCTACGGATATAGAGCCTGAGACTGCCGTGCCTGTAACGACAGTGCCAAAGCCTTTTAAAGTAAAGACCCTGTCTATCGGAAGCCTGAAAAGTCCGCCTGAAGGTTTGGGCTCTATTTTAAGTGCTGCCTCTTTTATCTTCGATTTTAAAAGCTCCAGATTGTATCCTGTTTTTGAGGACACAGGAATTATCTCAGCGCCCTCAAGAAATGTGCCTTTGACAAAATCCCTGACCTCATCTACCACGAGTTCAAGCCAGTCCTGTTCAACAAGGTCTGCCTTGGTTATTGCAATAATGCCGGATTTAATCCTCAGAAGATTGCATATATGAAGATGCTCTTTGCTCTGGGGCATTATTCCTTCATCAGCAGCAATGACCAGAAGAACAAGGTCTATTCCTCCTGCACCGGCAAGCATGTTTTTTATGAGTCTTTCGTGACCGGGCACATCCACTATCCCGATGGTAAGACCATCAGGATATTTGAGGTCTGCAAATCCAAGGTCTATTGTAATGCCTCGTTCTTTTTCTTCTTTAAGTCTGTCAGGGTCTATACCGGTAAGTGCCTTAACAAGATAGCTTTTTCCATGGTCAATATGTCCGGCAGTGCCTAAAATTACGTAGCGCATAATAGATTATACATTAAAACTTGTTACCTCTTGCTTTTTGTCTTATGGGGTTATAAAATTTAGCGTCTGTCATGGAAGAAGACAGGAGACGGTTCAAACGATATCGCAAAAAATCTGATTTTAACCTCAGAGTTGGAGATAAATCCTTTAAAGCCAAAATTGTTGATTACTCTCTTGACGGGCTTAGCGTTATTATAGAAGNCCCCCCGCCTCTGAAAATAGGCGATATATTGAATATAACCGTCACCGATCCTGACATTCAGACAGAAGGAAAAATCGTATGGTCTGAGCAGACCCCCTCTGGCTTAATGGTAGGCATAAGCCGTATAGGAGTTTTGTCCGGCTCACTTAAGGACTTTAAGCTTTCAGACATTGTGCTTGGACTTCAAAGAAGCGGCAAAACCGGCGTACTCGAGGTCAAAAGCGGCAATGTTCAAAAAAACGTCTATGTCAAAAACGGCGACATGATATTTGCAGCATCAAACCAGCCTTCCGACAGGTTAGGAGACATGCTTCTTGCCGAAGGAAAGATTACACTCGAGCAGTATAACCACTCCGTTGAGGTCATGAAAAAAACCAATAAAAGGCACGGGACAGTGCTCGTTGAACTCGGCTATCTTGCTCCTTCTGACCTGCCATGGGCTGTCAAAACCTATGTGGAAAAAATCATCGTGAGCCTCTTCAGTTTTAAAGAAGGGATATTCGAGTTCAAAGAAGGAGACCTTCCATCCGATGAGGTCATCACACTCAAGCTGTCTGCTGCAAACCTGATATACAAGGGAATAAAAAACATAAATGATGCCCTGCATATCAGAAGCCTTTGTCCTCCGCCTGATACTGTGCTTAAACTCTCACCAGACCCCCTTGACCTTTTTCAGGACATACAGCTCAGTGATACAGACAAACTAATACTATCCTTCATTGACGGCAAAAAAACCATAAACGATATAATTGCCCTTCTTTATCCTACCGACGAATTCGAGACTATGAAGTCTATATGTGCCCTCTTAAGCACAAGAATCATAGATTTCAAAGAGGAGTCTGAAACCCCGCCTGACATTCCGGTAGAGGAAGTTATAAAAGAGCACCCTCAGGCACCTCCCCAGGAATTCATCAACAAAATAGAAAGCATGTATCAAAAATACGAAAGCCTTGGCTACTACGGTATTCTTGGGGTTAGCAATACAGCGACAACCTCTGAAATCAAAAAAGCATATTACAGGGCTGCTAAAGAATTTCATCCAGACAAGCACTTCCAACTGTCTGAAGACATAAAAGGAAAACTGAATACGATATTCACCTATATAACAAATGCTTATTCCACTCTTATAAGTCCTGAACTCAGAAGACAATACGACAGCATGTCGCACACCAGAACCCGCATTACAACATCCAAAACAGACATGGCTCTTGAAAGGTTCTCGCAAGGACTGGTCGAACTAAGAAGAAAACGCTATTCAGAAGCAGGAAGACTCTTTGCAGAGGCAGCCTATCTTGACGGCAATGTAGCCAAATACCATTACTACTCAGGGGTTGCCCTTGCAAGACAGGGAAAATTCAAGGAAGCAGAAAGAGCCATACAAAAAGCACTGAGAGCAGACCCCTTTAACCCTGATTATCTTGCTGAAGTCGGCCATGTATACCTCGCCCTCGGCTTTCCTTTAAGGGCACGAGGAAATTTTGAAAAGGCACTTAAGCTACAGCCTTCAAACGAAAGAGCAAAAGAAGGGATGATGGCTCTTAAGGGAAAGTTATAACCCCCTTTACATTACAGTGCATAACATAATATTATGATATTTAGAACAAAACCAAGAGTACTATTGCATGAAACAAAAAATAGTAAAATCATTTGAAGAAAGCATTAGAACGAAGAAACGCTTTGTCGAGGAAAACGTAGACGCTATTCTTGAGGTCTCAAAAGTTATTGCCAATGCCTTTAACGACGGCAATAAACTTATTCTTTTTGGAAATGGCGGAAGCGCAACAGATGCATCACACATAGCAGCGGAATTTGTAAACAGGTTCAGAATCGAACGTCCTCCCCTGCCTGCTATCGCACTGAACACGGACATGGCTGTCATTACATCCATCTCCAATGACTATGGCTATTCGGAAATCTTCTCAAAACAGCTCAAAGCCATTGCAGAGGAAGGAGACGTTGTCATAGCAATAAGCACAAGCGGTAATTCACCGAACATCCTGAAAGCAATTGACGTCGCAAAGAAAAAGAAACTCAAGACCATTGCATTCACAGGAGCAAAAGGGGAAAAGCTGGCATCAAAAGTACATTATGCTTTTATTGTTCCGTCCGATAAGACTCCGAGGATTCAGGAGACACACATAACCCTCGGACACGTCCTCTGCCAGATGGTCGAGGAGATACTGTTTGAGGCACCGAGAAAAAAATAATCCTCTGATTTTAGGCATTGACCCTGGAAGCCACTCATGCGGCTACGGCATTATAAAGGCAAATGGAAATGATCTTAAATACATAACTTCTGGCAAGATAGTGCTTTCTTCCCGAAGCCCGCTTCATATCAGACTGAAAGAACTTCACGACACCCTTACTGCCATTATCAGACAATACAAGCCTGCTGAGGCTGTAGTAGAAAAAATCTTTTTTTCAAAAAGTGCACGTTCTGCCTTAAGCCTTGGTCATGCACGGGGCGTTGCCCTTGTCGTAGCAGCTGCAGAAGGACTTCCAGTGCACGAATACACTGCAGTTGAGGTGAAAAAAGCAGTCACAGGCTACGGAAGAGCAGAAAAAAGACAAGTGCAGGAAATGCTCCGCTCAATCTTAAGCATAAACGGCTGTCTTTCACCTGATGGTGCAGATGCACTTGCACTTGCCTTGTGCCACATAAACAGAGCATGGTTTAATAAAGCAGTAAATTTGCGATGATTGGTTCGCTTAGAGGAAAATTAATCTCAAAAAAGCCTTATGACATAATCGTAGAGGTAGCTGGTGTGGGCTATCAGGTCAGTGTTCCGCTCAGCACGCTCTCAGACCTTCCTGATGAAGGCAGTGAGGTGTTCCTCCATGTGCATACCCATGCACGTGAGGATGCGCTTCAGTTATACGGGTTTTCCACAGAGGAAGAAAAAAAGATATTCACCACCCTTCTTGGAATCACAGGTATAGGGCCAAAACTGGCACTTAATATTATCTCCGGCATATCGCATGATGACTTTCTAAAGGCAGTGGAAGCCGAAGAGATAGCAGTGCTTTCAAAAATCCCGGGAGTCGGGAAAAAAACAGCCCATAGAATAGTGCTTGAACTGAAAGGAAAACTCACACGCAGGGAAAGAGCCGAAAACAGGGTGTTCGAGGATACACTCTCTGCACTCGTCAACCTCGGATACAAAAAATCCATAGCTCTTGAGTCCTTGGAAAAAGCCCATAAAAAAGGCTACAATGACATAGAAAGTCTTCTCAAAGAGGCGTTAAAATACCTTACAGGTGCATCAAATGAAAAGAATTGACGACAGGACAATAACCCCTGATGTCAAAGACGAAGACACAGGCTATGACTTCAGCCTGAGACCGAAGTCACTGGACGAGTTTGTCGGACAGGAAAAACTCAAGGAAAACCTGAAGATTTTCATACAGGCAGCGATGCAGAGAAAAGAGCCCCTTGACCACGTGCTTTTCTATGGTCCGCCGGGTCTTGGAAAAACTACTCTTGCACACATAATAGCATCAGAACTCAATGTCAATATCAAGTCCACATCAGGCCCTGTGCTTGAACGCCCTGGAGACCTCGCTGCAATACTTACCAATCTCTCTGACCATGACATACTCTTCATAGACGAAATTCACCGCCTGTCACGTGTTGTGGAGGAAGTGCTGTATCCGGCTATGGAGGACTTCCAGCTTGATATAATCATCGGACAGGGACCAAATGCACGAACACTGAAACTCAACCTGCCGAAATTCACACTTATAGGCGCCACAACAAGAACCGGCTTGCTCACATCCCCGTTGAGGGAAAGATTCGGGGTTATAAACAGGCTTGAGTTTTACAGCCCTGAAGAGCTGAAAAAAATCGTCATTCGTTCGGCATTCATACTCGGCACAAAAATAGAAGAGGACGCTGCATTTGAAATAGCAAGCCGCTCAAGAGGCACACCACGAATAGCCAACAGACTCCTAAGACGCATCAGGGACTTTGCAGAGGTCAAAGGCGATGGAAAAATAGACCTTAAAATCGCAAAAGACGCCCTGTTTTCACTTGAAGTCGACGAAAAAGGACTCGATGAGATGGACAGAAGACTGCTCTCTACACTTATAAAAAAGTTCAGCGGCGGACCAGTAGGAGTGGAAACCCTCTCTGCCTCTCTCCGTGAAGACAGGGAAACTATCGAAGACGTCTATGAACCCTACCTGCTTCAAATAGGTATGCTCGAACGCACCCAAAGAGGAAGACTCGCTACAAAAATCGCCTACGAACACCTCGGACTGGACATCCCTAAAGGCTTATTCTAATTATTAATGTTTTTCTTTAAGTATTAGCTGGTAAGTCTTTGTATTAATTCGATAATTGCTTTATTCCAGCCTTCTGGTCCTATGCCTTCGGCTTTTATAAGCCCAGGGACATTCACTTTTGGGTCGTAAGTCCCGTCATCTTTCTGAACGAGCACAGGGTAGTCGGTTTTCTCGAGCATGGGTATATCTGTAGGGCTGTCGCCCACGGCGATAGAGCATATCTCACCGAACTCTTCTCTGTAAAGCTCTTTAAGGATATCCACTGCCCTGCCCTTGTCGCTCCCTCCCATGAGGTGAAAAAACCGCCCTTGTGTGCAGTTCAGATTCTTAGCCCTGATAGACTCAACAAGTTTCTTTATATCCCCTTCGTAAAGGAAAGGCTCATCAAAGTGTCTTCTCATTGCAAGTTTTGCTTCATCAGGTGAAAGACCGGTAAGAGCGGAGAGCTCCTCAGGTGTCATATCTCCGAAGCCTTTTATATCAAACCCTTCTGTCCTTAGTTGCTTAACCGCCTTTCTTAGTTCAGCATAAGGCGTGCCGAGTTCTATGACCTCATAACCGTCATACTCCTTGGAATCATATCTTATGTCTTTAAAATAGCCCCTTGGAATGAATATCCCTCCACCGTTTTCTGACACAAAAGGGTGATGATTCTCAAGTGCTACACAGTATTGCTGAATCTCTGCCATGGTCTTGCTTGAGCATATGATAAGCGGAATGTCTTTTTCCTTAAGCAAATTCAAGGCAGGCACTGCTTTCTCAAAAGAATACGTAAAGCGTTCAAGCAGTGTTTCGTCAAGGTCTGTAAACACAATGAGTTTTTTCATATGAGGAGTATTATACCTATATCCATTACATTAGTTGCTGTAGGACCGGTAATAAACAGTTCTCCGGTTGCCTTAAAGAAATTATACGAGTCGTTGTTTTTCAGATAATCCTCTGGATTTAACCCGAGTGCCCTGGCTTTTTGTATTGTATTTCCGTCCACTACCGCACCAGCGGCATCAGTAGGACCGTCTGTGCCATCAGTGCCTGCCTGAAGCAGTGTTATCCCTTCTTTGCCTTCTATCTCCATTGCAAAAGACAGGGCAAGCTCCATATTCCGCCCGCCCTTGCCTTTGCCTTTTACAGTGACCGTGGTCTCCCCGCCTGAGATAAGGCAAAGCGGTCTTTGCTTTCTTGATACTGCCTGAGCAGCAAGCCATCTGCCGACCTCTCTTGCCTCGCCACTTAAGGCATCGGATATTATCTCTGACTGAAATCCAAGCTCTTCTCCCTTTTGTTCTGCACGCATCAGAGCCTTTCGGTTACTGCATATAATCAGATTTTCTACCATGTCAAATGCTTCATCCTCCTGCTTAGGGCTTTCCGGTATAAGACCTTTTATGCCTTTTTCTATAACATCAAGAACGCTTCGAGGGGCATCAATAGAGTATTTCTCAATCACATCCATTGCGTCTTTATATGTAGTGCTGTCTGCTACTGTAGGTCCTGAGGCTATGACATCAAGCCTGTCGCCTATTACGTCTGAGACTATGAGTGATATAATCCTTGCAGGATAAGCTGTTTTAGCGAGTCTTCCGCCTTTGACCCTTGAGATGTGCTTTCTTACTGCGTTAAGTTCGTTTATATCTGCACCTGCATTAAGAAGCGCCTTTGTAATAGCTTGTTTCTCCGCAAGGGTTATGCCTTCTGAGGGTGATACAAGCAGGGAAGAACCTCCGCCTGAAAGCAGACAAACAACCAGCGTATCCTCTGCAGCCTCCTTAAGAAGCCTTACTGTTTCTTCAGTTGCTCTAACACCGTTTTCATCAGGCACTGGATGTCCTGCCTCGAATATCTTTATCTTGCTGTCTCCCCTACCCTTTATGTGTCCGTATTTTGTAATAACAATTCCTGCCTCTATCAAATCCCCCAAGGAGTCTTCTACTGCTCTTGCCATCTCAGAGGATGCCTTGCCTGCACCGACAACCAGAAGTCTTCTAAACTCGCCGGATTTATACAGCGAACGTATCTTTTCAGCTTCGGATTTAACTGCTGGATACGGGGCTACTGCCTCAAGTGCAGAAAAGAATATCTCTTTTGCGGTCTCTTTCAGGTCTACGGATTTCATCCATCAAGTATAACAAGAACCGAAAACAAACATCCTTTCCTGCACCTGTTACAAAAACTGCTCTTTCAATTGAGTGCTCAACAGGCGGATTTCAGGATACCTGACTGCGTAAGGTTCAATGGCTTCTATAAAAGACTGTATCTCATCTCTGTTCCCTGTAATATCAAGGTACTGCATGTAGTAGACAAGCCCCTGTGGCGTGATTAATTTCAAAGATTTTTCATAGAAGTCCTGAGAGCGGCTAATGTCTCCCTGTCTTTTCAGGAGATAGGCGTAATGGGAAAGGGATATAAAATAAGACATCTTAAACTCAATGGAGAAAATATCATTCGCTTTTTCCCTGAGGACTCTCTCATACACGAACATGTCAAACGCTTTTTTGAAATCCTCTGCATTTTTTCTTTTGTCAGGGGTGTGCTCCTTTGGAAAAAGTCTATAACAGTGAATATACGGAACTGTTATAAAGTAAGAGCTAATCTTCTCAGGCAGATTCATAATGTCGTATATAAAAACCCTTCCCTTGTTTACATAGGTTTCATCAACCCTTGAAAAGAGCTTTCCTTCAGGCAGGTCAGGAAAGAGGGTTTTGTATTTCCATGAGGGGTTGACCTGTGTAAGGATACCGCCTTTGTCTGCAAAAAGCACGATGACGTCTTCTTTTTTTCTTTCGATAATATTTTTATAAAAAACAGGGAAGTAGGACGCGTCAGAACCTGATATAAGAATGCTTCTGGGAGGCAGGCTCTCAAGCAGATTGTTTGAGAAATCGTCAGCCAGATAATAATTGCTGAGGTCTCCTTTTTTAAGGGCATCCGGCAGGCTGAACACAAGAGGAAGCAACACCACACCTATGGCAAGGGGTCTGCGCACAAAAGGCAGCCTCTTTTTTACCGGTTTTAAGAGATACCAAAGTCCGCATCCCACAGCTACAGCAGAAAGATAAAGCAAAGGAAGCATATAAGGGCTTAAAAGAAACAGCTCGTCTTCCTCAGGTTTTGCAAATGAAAATACCATTGCCGACAAAATGACCCCGTATGATACAAGGGCTGTAAGAAGGAAAAAGAGCTTTGTTTTCTTTTTCAAAAGAAGCGGCACTGAAAACACTGCCAGTAAGCTAAAGAACCCCATGTTGCTGAACAAAAGAAACTTCAATGTATTGGATGCACCGAGGAAGAACCGTCCAGGGTTGCTGACAGGTGCTTTGATTGCAGTCATGCTCGAGCCGTATTCCTTTCTGAAAAACGTAATAATGAAGTTCTCCAGTGTGTTTGAATCAGAATACGCAAACAGCACATTACCGGACAAATACCTGAGAGAACGGATGTAACTAAACAAATACACGCTTATCCCTATGAAGAAGAACAAAAGACAATAAAGGACAATCTTTTTGTCCCTTCCCTTTACCAGAACCGCAAACACCAAAGGGAAAAGCATGAACCCGATTGTATGGTGGTTGCCCATACCAATGCCGAGTATGAATGAGCAGAGGAACAAAATCCTTTTGTCGCCTTCTTTAAGGACTCTGAGTCCCAGATAAAAAATCAATATCACAAGCAAAGAGTTCAGGGAATAGACCTCTGCTTTTGTAGACTCCACCCATGCAAGCGGCACAAAGGCAGAGAAAAATGCAGAGAAGACCGACACAGAAACATTTTCAGTAAGCATGTAAACAGAGCGGAATACGAAGACAGAAGCCAGTGCTCCGCACAGGGCTGAAAACAGGTTCAGTTTGTAGGCTACACTACCGAGGGGAATAAATGTGCTGAGTTTACCAAGGACTACATAAAGCGGGTAGCCTGGAGGATGTGCCAGTCCAAGGGAAAATGCCGCGGTATAAAGCAAAGGACTGTCCCCGCTATAGATCAAGGGACAGAGATATATAACATAGACAATAAAAATTCCCAGAAAGACAAGGAAAGATGCTTTTTCTTCGCTTCTCAACAGTATAAACCGGGGGAATCACCCCCTTTTACAGAATTTATGAGCTGCTTATACTGAGAGTTCCGATGCTGGTAATTGCAGTGCCAAGCAGATTAACCGTGAACCTGCCTGTTCTTTTGCCTCCTGCAATCATATTTGCACCGCTTTGAATCTGTATTGTACTGCTGCCGTTTACCGTAAGTGAACCAGCATCACCTGAAAGATTGGCGTTTACCTGATCTACTGTAGGGTTTCCCTTTACAGAGGCTATTGTAATACTGTAAGCAGAAATGATCTGACCGTAAAGAGCACGAATCGCTGCATTTTCAGCATCAGTCTGAAGGTCAATAAACTTTGGTATCGCTACTGCAGCAAGTATCCCGAGTATGACTATTATCATCACCAGTTCAATAAGCGTAAAACCTTTTTTACCCATATCTACCTCCTTTTTTCAGAGTTCTCCATTCCTGACTCCCCGTGTAAATTGTAGCAAAAAAAGGAATTAATGCAAACAAAAGTTTACATTGTGCCTCTTTCTGCTACTTCTGAGAGCACCTCTGAGACAGCCCTTTGGGCATACTCGGAATCCCAATAGGCATAGATTTTAGCGGAAGGAACTCTATCGAGAATATGAGGGCTTCCGAATGAAATAAATACACTGGCTTTGTTTTTAAGCTTCAGGATGATACGCTTAAGCCATGGGGGTGTTCCGCCTTTCCATCCTTTTACAGCAGAAAAGACGGCAACTATTATGTCAACTCCCTGAGGCAAGGATTTCAAACGAAATCCCATGCCGGAATTAATAATCAAGTGCTTTACGGATGGATTTCTTTTTGCCATTTCAGCGATAAATACCTTGCCCTTCTCCTCCTCATCATCGTTCAAAAGCACTATAAAGGGTTTCTTCAACGGCTTGACAGAGCCTGCTACTTTTATCGCCTTTTTTGTAATCTCCATAGACAGCTTTTCACTGCTTCTGGGCTTTCTGCCGGTTGGGCTGGATATAAGGGTCTTCCTGAACCGCACGAGCCTGTTTTGTCTGAATCTGCAATCTGTTTTTTCAAGGGCTGATGAGAGTTTTTCAGGCTCATCCGGATGAAGAAGCACATCAACCCCTGCCCTGAGAGCCATAGACGCAGCCTCATCCGCACTGTAAGCGCTTATTCCTCCCATATTCATGGCATCTGTCATAACAATCCCTTTAAATCTCATTTTCTCCCGCAGAAACCTGACTGCATTCGCTGAAAGAGACACTGGCATGCCAGAAGGCTCTATTGCAGGCACACTCAGATGTCCGAGCATTATTGCCTTTAGACCGGCTTTTACAGCCGTTCTAAAGGGCACAAGCTCGCATTCTTCCAGGGCATTCAGGGACTTTCCGACCACAGGCAGGGTTATGTGCGAGTCAACCCCTGTATCACCGTGCCCTGGGAAGTGCTTGCCGCACACTTCAATACCCCTGCCTCGTAAGGTCTTTATCATCTCCGAACCAATTGCCGAGACTGTTTCAGGGTCTTCGCCGAACGCCCTTGTTGAGATTATGGGGTTATCAGGATTCGTATTGACATCCAGCACCGGAGCTAAAATCATGTTTATGCCTGCATACCGTGCTTCATCAGCCATGCATTTAAAGACTGCTTTTAAAATATTCGGGTCTTTTTTTGCGGCTTCGCCTATTGCCATTGCCGGTGGAAAGAGCGTTCCGCCTTTTACCTGCTGTCCAAGTCCCTGCTCAAGGTCAGAGGCTATAATCAAGGGGGTCACAGACTCTTTCTGAAGCCGTTTAATCCTTTCTCTTAATGAATTCAGTTCTCCGCCAAAGACGATAAAGCCAGCCACTCCCTTCCTGACAAGACCGCGATAATATTCGAACTCCTGCTCTATACGGTTGCCTTCAAGCCTCGGCATCATGAATTGATAAAAGCTCATGTTGTATTATAGAGCATTAAATAAACAAATACGGAGGTATAATGGGTCTCTTTGAAAGACTGAAACAAGGGCTTTCAAAAACAAGAAAGGGATTTACAGAAAAAGTTGATTCTATTTTCAAAGGCAGAGGGGTTGACGAAGAGACCCTTGAAGAACTGGAAGAAACGCTTATTATGTCCGATGTCGGGGTAAAAGCCGCTATGGAGATAACCGGGCATTTGAGGGAAAAGAAAAACGACATTAAATCCGGCTCTGTAAAAGAATTTCTCAAGCGTGAGATGGCAGAGCTTCTGGGCAACGCACATCCTCTTGTGACCTTTGGAGAAAAGCCCTTTGTAATCCTTACGGTTGGAGTCAACGGAACAGGCAAGACGACAACCATCGGGAAGCTGGCAAGCAGGTTCGTCTCTGAAGGAATGTCGGTTATACTTGCTGCTTCGGACACATTCAGGGCAGCTGCCATAGAGCAGCTTGAGATATGGGCAGAACGGTCAGGAGCACAGATAATAAAGCACCAGAGCGGCTCAGACCCTGCAGCAGTGGCATTCGATGCCGTAGAGGCTGCCAAGCATAGAGGCACCGACGTGGTTATCGTGGATACCGCAGGCAGGCTTCATACGAAAAGCCCGCTCATGGAAGAACTGAAAAAAGTAAAGCGTGTAATCAGCAAGGCAATGCCTGATGCACCACAGGAAGTCTTACTGGTCCTTGATGCCACAACAGGACAGAACGCCTTAAGGCAGGCAGAAATGTTTAACAACGCAGTCGGGGTTACTGGCATTGCACTTACAAAGCTTGACGGCACTGCAAAAGGCGGAATTGTCTTTGCGATAAGAAAAGAACTCGGCATACCTGTAAGGCTCATCGGCATCGGTGAAGGCATAGACGACCTTAGAGACTTCGACCCGAAAGAGTTCGTGGATGCACTGTTTTCCTAACTGAAGCAACAACTGTTGCCTCTTATTTACTAATGCAGGAAAAAACCTTATAATATAAGACTTATTCGAGGTGAAAGATGATATTTAAAGGCAAAGTCTGGAAATTCGGAGACGACATAGACACTGACGCAATCATTCCGGCAAGGTATCTCAATACTTCCGACCCGAAGGAGCTTGCCTCCCATGTGATGGAAGACGCAGACAAAGACTTCCCCGGCAAGGTAAAACCCGGGGATATCATCGTGGCAGGAAAGAATTTCGGATGCGGCTCATCCAGAGAGCATGCCCCTATTGCCATAAAAGCCGCAGGGGTTCAGGCTGTCGTGGCTAAAAGCTTCGCAAGAATATTCTACAGAAACGCCTTCAATATAGGGCTTCCTATATTTGAATCCCCTGACTCGGATATAGACGAAGGGGATGAACTTGAGATTGACGCAAATGCAGGCGTCATAAAAAACATAACAAAATCAAAAGAATACAAGGCAAAGCCTATTCCGGCTTTTATGCAGGAGTTAATCTCTGCAGGCGGACTCATCGAGTGGACTAAAAAGAAAATTAAAGGATAGAGGTTAGCTATGAAATCATACAATATTGCAGTCATTCCTGGCGACGGCACAGGACCGGAAGTTATCAGGGAAGGCGTCAAGGTGCTTGATGCCGCATCAAAACGGTTCGGGTTTAAGACCGAACTTAAGTATTTTGATTTCGGTGGAGAGAGATATCTGAAGACAGGGGAAACCCTGCCTGAAAGCGCCATTTCTGAATTAAAAGAATTCGATGCGATATATCTCGGCGCTATCGGACACCCTGAGGTAAAACCCGGAATACTCGAAAAAGGCATTCTCCTGAGACTCAGGTTTGAACTCGACCAGTATATAAACCTGAGGCCTGTAAAGCTCTATCCAGGTGTTGACTGTCCGCTTAAGGACAAGACCCCGGAGGATATAGACTTCGTTGTCGTGAGGGAAAACACCGAGGGGCTTTATGCAGGGGCAGGAGGAGTCCTGAGAAAAGGCACGCCTGACGAGGTGGCTGTGCAGGAGTCAATAAACACCAGAAAGGGTGTTGAACGCTGTATAAGGTATGCATTTGAATACTGCAAAAAACGCAACAAGGACAAAAAACTCACCCTCTGCGGCAAGACCAACGTCCTGACCTTCGCATTTGACCTCTGGGAAAGGACATTCAATGAAGTGGCAAAAGAATACCCTGATATAAAGACCGATTATGCCCACGTGGATGCAATAACCATGTGGTTTGTCAAAAACCCTGAATGGTTTGACGTAATTGTCACAGACAACATGTTCGGAGACATAATCACTGACCTGGGTGCAATGATTCAGGGGGGAATGGGCATTGCAGCCGGAGGCAACATAAACCCGCAGGGTGTCTCCATGTTTGAGCCTATCGGAGGCTCAGCACCAAAATACACAGGGAAAAACATGATAAACCCTCTTGCAGCCATATGCGCCGCAGGCATGATGCTTGAGCATCTCGGCGAGGATGCTGCAGGCAAGACCGTGGAAAAAGCCGTCATGGAAGTCACTGCCAAGCACATAAAAAGCCTCCAGGCAGGACGCATGGGATTGACAACCACAGAAGTCGGAGACCTTGTAGCAGAATACGTTGGAAAGCTATAGACTTTACTTTCCCTCCCGGATTGTATTATACTTTTAGGCTGGAGGTGATGCTTTGGTAAAGATTAGACTGGCAAGATTTGGTGCACACAAAAGACCTTTCTACAGGGTGGTTGTTGCTGACTCGAGGGCAAGAAGAGACGGACCATTTATAGAAATAATCGGGACATATGATCCGTTGAAAGAGCCTTCTGAGATTAAAATCAACCTCGAAAAAGCCACTTACTGGCTAAGTAAAGGCGCCCAAGCTACCGATACCGTCAAAAAACTTTTACAGAAGGCAGGCCTGGAGGCAGCCTAATTTCCTATTTCCTACGGAGGTGGATCATGATGAAAACATTAGTTGAGACTATGGCTAAAGCTCTGGTTGACAGACCTGAGGAAGTCAGCGTCGCTGAGGTCGACGGAGAAAAAACCACAGTGTTTGAACTCAGAGTGTCTGTAAACGACTTGGGGAAAGTGATAGGCAAACAGGGTAAAACTGCACGTGCAATGAGAACAATTCTGAGCGCAGCAGGCACAAAAATCGGTAAACGCTGCGTTCTTGAGATTCTCGAATAAAATAATTATTAAACAAACAACTACTTAAGGGGCTATTCATTAGCCCCTTAATAATTTAAGAGGCTCGCCCATGCATATCGCTGTCATCACCATCTTCCCTGAAATCTTCAAAGCCTACCTGAACGAAAGTATTATGAAAAAGGCTCTAAACAAAGAAATAGTAAAGATTGACATACATAACCTGCGGGACTTCACAAGCGATAAACACAAAACCGTTGATGACTACCCCTACGGCGGAGGTCCTGGCATGGTGATGAAGCCTGAGCCCCTTTCAAATGCCATAAGGCATATAAAATCAGACGGTATTGATACCCTTACCATCATGCTTACACCTCAGGGAAGACTGTTTACACAAAAAGTGGCAGAAGAGCTTTCAGCAGAAAAACGACGGCTTCTTCTTATATGCGGCAGGTATGAAGGTATCGACGAAAGGATAAGGGAGACACTTGTGGATGATGAAATCTCCATCGGAGACTATGTGCTGACTGGCGGAGAACTGCCGGCTTTGGTTATAATAGATGCCGTTGTCCGTCTCCTGCCAGGGGCGGTAGGAGATGAAAATTCCCTCAGGGAAGAGTCTTTTTCGTGGGGGATACTTGATTACCCCCACTATACAAGACCGCCTGAATGGCAGGGACTGAAAGTTCCAGAGGTGTTACTCTCTGGCAACCACAAGCAGATAGCACTCTGGAGAAGAAAAGAAGCACTGAAAAGAACTCTGAAAAGAAGGCCTGACCTTATCGAAAAGGCCCGGCTTTCAGAGGAAGATTATAAACTGATTTCTGAGATAAAGGAGGAAAATGATGGATTTCATAAGCGTAATTGAAGAGGGATATAAAAAAGAAGTCCCTCCGTTTAACGTCGGAGACACTGTAAGAGTTTATACAAAGGTCATCGAAGGGGATAAAGAAAGACTCCAGCCTTTCGAGGGAGTGGTCATAGCCAAAAGGGGCGGAGGCACAAGAGCAACATTCATGGTAAGAAAGATATCCTTCGGGGTTGGCGTCGAAAGAATATTCCCTTTGTATTCACCATCTATAGACAGGATAGAAGTGGTAAGGAGGGGCTCCGTCCGGAGGGCAAAACTCTACTATCTCAGGCACAAGAAAGGCAAAGCAGCAAAAATAAAAGAAAAAGAAAGAACCTCACGCTAAATAATGGACATTTACCGGCATGACGAATCCTTCAGACAGGAAGGGTTTCAGTGGATAGCCGGTATAGACGAGGCAGGCAGGGGTCCTATTGCAGGACCAGTGGTAGCAGCAGCCGTTGTTCTGCCTCCAGACACAAGAATCGAAGGCTTAAGAGACTCCAAAAAAGTTCCTGAAAAAGAAAGACAGAGACTATTCTATGAAATCCTCTGCCATGCGTCAGACATAGGAGTAGGCATCTCTGACCCGGAAATCATAGACAGGGTTAATATACTCGGTGCAACAAGACTGGCCATGGAAGCCGCAGTCAGAGACCTCCTAAGACAGCCTGACCTCCTGCTTATTGATGCAGTCACGCTTCCAAACCTTCCCATAAAACAGGTTTCGACATTTAAAGGAGAATCCAAAAGCGCTGCAATAGCAGCAGCATCAATAGTCGCAAAGTTTACAAGAGACAGCCTCATGCTCCATTACCATAACCTTTACCCTGAATACGGTTTTGACAGACATAAAGGCTATTGCACAAAGGAACACATCGAAAGCATTAGAATCCACGGGCCCTGCCCTTTACACCGGAAAAGCTTCCAGAAGGTAATGAGTCTGATGCTGCCTTTTTAACTCAACTCTCTATAGGAAGGATAACAGTAAATTTGCTTCCCTTGCCTTCTTCGCTTTCCACTTCTATTCTGCCCTTGTGGCTCTGGATTATCTTATAGCTTACTGACAGCCCAAGCCCTGTGCCGCGTTCTTTCTTAGTGCTGAAGAACGGCTCAAATATCCTTGGCATTATCTCTTTCGGTATGCCCTTGCCCGTATCCGAAATGGTCACATAGACATTGCCGTCTGCCGCATACGTGGATATGCCGAGCACACCTTTGTCCTGCATGGCAAAAATAGCATTATTGATAATATTAAGAAACACCTGTTTCAGCTGGTTCTCGTCTCCTTTTATCTTTGGGATGTCACCAAAGCTCTCAGATATCTTTATCCGGGTATCTTTTATCTGCAGTGAGATTAACTCAATTACGTCCTTAAGTATCTGGTTTATGTCTATTTCTTTTATTTCAAGCGGACGTTTTCTTGAAAACTCCAGAAGCTGGTGCACAATCTCTCTGGCTCTCAATGATTCTTTTTCTATAATATCTACATCCCTCATTATGCTCTCGAGGTCTGTCTCTTCTTTTATCAGTTCAGCGTATCCGAGGATGCTTGTCAGAGGATTGTTTATCTCATGAGCCACATTGGAGGCAAGCTCTCCGATGGCAACGAGCTTTGCTGCCTGCACGAGCTGTTCCTGAGCGTCCTGAAGTTCACGCATCTGTCTTCTAAGGTCATCGTAGAGTCTTGCATTTTCAAGGGCAACTGAAACGTTATTAGCCAGTATTGCCAGTGGCCGGACGTCCTCCTCAGTGAAGTCACCGGATATTTTATTTGCAACCCTTATAACACCTACAAGCTCTCCTTTGTGCCTGACCCACACGAGCATCAGGTTTCTTACATTAAGTTTTTTGTCAACCTCTGCAATCGGCGAAGCGTCAATGTTGTCGTTTAATATAAACGCCCTTCTTTTTGTGGGGTAATAAAGCTTCATAACCGCATCTTTCGGGACTCTCAGAAGCTTTATATCCTCTTCGTCAAGCCCTACTGCCGGAGACATGTGGACGAAATAGTCGCCTTCAGGAAGCATGAGTCCGCACTGCTCAGCGCCTACCAGGTCAGCCACACCGTAAGCAAGCTCCCGGTATATGTCAGTTTTGTTTGTTATCGCGTGGAACGTCAGTGTAACGCTGTAGAGGTTCGCCAGACTGTGCAGATGCCTCATTATCTCCTGATTACTCTCGCTTAACGAGCGGCTCATGTCGTTAAAGGACTCTATAAGCTCTCCAAACTCGCCCTTCCCTTTGTAAGAAGTCGTGTATCCGAGTTCGCCGGCTTTTATCCTTCTGGTAGCGTCAACAAGCTCAAATATCGGTTCGGTAATCTGTCTTGTCATGGTTATGGCTATGGCAAGAGCTATAAAAAAAGAAAGCACCAGTGTTACTATCAGTATTACCCTGGAATTGTTAATCTCTTTTATGGCGTTGACTGTCCTCTCGTTAAGCTTCTGACCTGCTATGAAAGCCATCTCCTGCGTCTTCTTAAGCAACGTAGTGCCTATACCGATAGCGACTGTTCTGAGCCTTTCTATCCTCTCTTTATTGGCAGAAGTCGTTATGAGGTAACTCAGGGCATCCTTGTACTGCTCGACGATATTGACTACTTCGGTAAGCTTCTCTGTTATCTCTTCAGTATGATGACAGCTCAGACATTTATGAGCCGATTCATCAAGGTCTATGACGTTTTCGACTATTACATCAAGTTCCTGACCAAAGACCGTGCCGAAAGTGTAAAGATGTGTCTGAACAGTCTGGGCATTAATGACAAGGTCTTGTCGTATTATCTCCACTCTGTGAAGATTTATAACCGATTCCAGGTCAGACGTTGTCTTATAGAGATAAAGCATCGTAATCCCTGCTCCTAGGAAGAACAGGGCGAACAGACTAAAAAGCGAATATATGAGTTTGTTCCTCATTTATATTTATATTCTTTTATGTTTATTCCTGCCTTTCTTGCCAGTTCTCTGACTACTCTGAAGTCTTCCCTGCTGGCTTCAACAAATCTTAACGCTCCAAGCGTTTTCAAGACCTCTTTCCCCTCTGGATCTTTGTCGAGAAAGAGAAGCGCCTCCTTAAGTTTTTGCACCAGTTCCGGAGGAACATTACTTCTGACGCAGAGTGTAGTGTCAGGCAACCTTATGGACTCAGTGATTATAAGTATTTCTTCTTTTATCAACGGGTCTTTTCTGCTGAGTCTATCCAGTATCCTGCCTTTTGCAACCCCTATATCAGCTCTTCCGTCCAGCACGGCATACACAGCAGAGTCATGACTGCCTGTAAAATAATATTCGCTGAAATAGGTGTCTAAATCACCTATGCCATGCTCTTTCAGAAAAGCAAGAGCAAACACATAGCCTGTTGCAGTTGCTCTGTCAACAAAGGCAACTCTTTTGTTCTTCATATCTGCAAGAGACCTTATACCACTGTCTCTCCTGACGAACATATATCCCCGTGCAGTAGTGCTTCCGTCAAGGTTCACCTGTCTTACAATAGGAATGACTCCGAGCTTTTCCTGTGCAAGAACCGCAGTGAAGATCCCGAAAAACGCACCGTCCATATTTCTTGAGACAAACCTGTCAACTATATCGCCGTATCTGCTGAGAATCGTAAACCTGACTTTCATGTCAAGTTTCTTAGATAGATATTCCGCAAGGGGCATGTGTCTTTGTATCTGTCTGAAGATATTCTCCTCTGGTATGAGTCCGATAAGGAATTCCTCCTCCGCACTGCCTTTACAGGGAAAGGCAAGCACTGCGATGAGCAGCACAAGCCCTATAAATCCGGCTATGAAGCTTTTTCCTGTCAATATATTATCCTCGTTGCCTCTGTCACAAGATCCATTGATATTCTGATGCCCAGATGATGGGCATCCTTCATGTTAAATATCAACTCTATATTCTTTGAGCAGGTAGCAGGGATGTCTCTTATTGGAACGCCCTTTAAGAACTCTATCAGTTTTTCAGCTGCAACCCGTCCCTGCTCCTCAGGCTGGGAAGAAAGCACTATGGTAGCGCTTAACCCGTCATATTGAATCAGCGAAGCTGTTGGTATTTTTCTGCTTCCGGCAATGTGCAGAATCGTAGGGAAAACACTATTGACTATGGAAGAAGACGTTATAAAAAAAGCACTGACATCGATATTAGAAAGCATTCCAGCTATATCAACAGGTCTTCTGAGGTTAAGCGGTGTTACGGCAAAGCCGTATTTTTTGGAGAGTTTTTTGACCTCGAAGAGCTGGTATCTTGAATCTTCCTCCATGCTTGAGTAAATGACACCGAGCTTTTTTATTGTGGTGGATGCCCTGAGATACCTCACAAGACTGGAAATCGGATATCTCGAACATACACCTGTTACATTCTTTGCCTTGATTTTGGATACCAGTGGTTCGTATACACCTGCGTATATAATCGGAATATCAGCCTTTTCCCTGATGGCTGAGAACGTTACCGGTGCGCCATAAGTCACCATGACGTCAACGTCTGCTGCTATGAGTTTTCTTGCGGCATTGCTCCATGCAATAGGGTCAGGATATGGTCTCTGGATTATGAATTTCAGTCTATTTTTATAGCCCTTCTTCGCAAGATACGACTGGAATTCCTTAAAGGCTTTTTCATGAGAATACACACCATGGGTAACAATAACCCCTACTGTCTCTGCACTGGTGTCTTTTACATAAACGGTAAAAAACACCACAATGCATACGGCAATAATGAGTAGCTTGCGTAAAAGCACAGACATTAATCTCTCCGCTTTATGATAACCCCCATACCCCCAGAAGATTATAACTTAAAACAGGATAAAATGCATGTTTACACACTTCAGGCGCTAACCAGAGTCAACGTTCTAATAAGTGCCTCAGCTTTCTTCAATGACTCATGATACTCCCTTAGAGGGTCTGAGTCTGCGACTATGCCGGCACCTGCCTGCACATAAGCCATTTCGTTCTTTATAGTGAATGACCTTATGATTATATTCAGATCAACATTGCCTGAAAAACTTATATAGCCCATAGAGCCTGTATAAGGTCCCCGCCTGACAGGTTCGAGTTCATCGATTATCTCCATGCACCTGACCTTGGGAACACCTGTAATCGTGCCGCCGGGAAATACGGCTTTTATTGAGTCAAGCGGTGTCCTTCCAGCGTTTAATCTTCCCTTGATGTTCGAGACTATATGTATAACATGGGAGTAATCCTCAGTAATCATCAACTCATCCACCTCAATAGTACCGTAATCGCACACCCTGCCGATATCGTTTCTTTCAAGGTCTATGAGCATTATATGCTCTGCCCGTTCCTTGTCATTAAGCAGGAGCTCAGCACGCATTAAATTATCTTCTTCCTGATTCTTGCCTCTTGGTCTTGTGCCGGCAATCGGTCTGGTCTCCACAATTCTGTCCCTTACAAGAAGCAGTCTTTCCGGCGATGAACTCACAATTAAATAGTCACCGAAGTCCACAAAACCTGCAAACGGAGAAGGATTTATTTTTCTCAATACTGTATAAAGATTCCACGGTTTTAGCCCCCCTATAAATGCCGAGACCCTCAGGGAAATGTTCGCCTGAAATATATCTCCAGCGGCAATGTATTCTTTTGTCCGCCTGACCATTTCTGTATAGCCCTTCTCAGTCATCTCATGAAACACTTCTATCTTTGACTTATAAGAAGCAGAAGCGTTCAGGTCTTCCCTAGGATGCACTGACTTCTGAATCTCTGCTATCTCGTGCTCTGCCCTGTCGAACTCCTCTGACCAGTCGGAAGAACCCGTGCTTCTTGCACCAGGGCAAAGAATAATCCATGTCTTCTTCTTTAGATGGTCAAAGGCTATAAGTTTGTCTATCAGGAAGAAGTGCGCATCAGGGATTTTCAGGTCATCTACAGCAGTGGCAGGGACACGCTCAAGATACCTGACAAAGTCATAGCTTAAAAGCCCTGCTGCCCCTCCTTGAAACGGCGGCAGGTTATCAGCCGGCATTTGCCTATACCCTGAAAGAATTCCGCCCAATACCTTCAGGGGGTCTGCCGATAATATCCTGTCCCTGCCTTGTGAGCTAAGCTCTATGACACCATCTTTGACCTTAAAAATCAGATACGGGTCGAAACCGATAAAAGAATAACGTGCAATCTTATACGGACCTTTTACACTCTCAAAGAGAAAGCTCCCTGCACCTGAAAAATTAGGATACAGTGAGGCAGCAGATGTATAAGGCACTTCGGCATAAAGAGGTGGTATACACCCGCACTTTACTTTATCTAAAAAAACCTTTTTACTGATAGACAAGCGGGAAGATATGCCTAACATTCAGCCCAACCTACTTGGCCGTTAACATTTCTATTGTTATAAGGTCAAGTGCCTTAAGTGGATCAGGCTGGCTGAGTATAGACCTTCCGATGACGAGATAATCTGCTCCTTCTCTGATTGCTTCTCTCGGAGTCATTGTTCTTTTCTGGTCATCAGGAGGTCTCCATGAGGGTCTTATGCCCGGGGTCGCTATCAGGAAGTTTTTTCCACAGTAGTTTCTTATCATCGAGACCTCATGCCCTGAAGCTATAACTCCATCCAGTCCGGCTTTCATCGCCAGAGAGGACAACTGCCTGACATGAGTCCTCAGGCTGTGCTGAATTCCGAGTTCCTCTTTCAGAGTATTCTGCCCAAGACTTGTAAGCACAGTGACCCCCAGAATCTTTGGTCTGTTTAGGTTCTCCTTCAGGCAGAGCTCGACAACAGAGTCCCTGCACCTTCTCATAGCCTCAAATCCGCTTGAGGCGTGAATGTTGAACATGAATACACCGAGTCTTGTAGCGGCAATCGCTGCCCTTGCTACAGTGTTTGGAATATCGTGCAGTTTAAGGTCCAGGAAGACCTTTTTGCCCCTGTCCTGTATGCTCCGGACTACAGAAGGTCCTGCGGACGAGAACAACTCAAGTCCGACTTTAAATATCTCGATATGGTCGCTGAACCTGTCAACAAGTTCCAGAGCATAATCAGCATCACTGACATCAAGTGCCAGAATAATTCTTTCCTTTGACACTATGCCCTCGGAAGCACTATCCCCTTCTGCGCCTGATACTTCCCTGAGCGGTCAGCATAGGAGGTCTCACATACTTCTTCTGCTCCAAGAAATATCAACTGGGCTATGCCTTCATTGGCATAGACCTTTGCAGGCAAGGGGGTTGTATTGGACACTGCAATGGTTACATACCCTTCCCATTCAGGCTCAAGCGGTGTTATATTGACGAGTATGCCACACCTTGCATACGTGGACTTTCCAAAACATATCACGATGACATCCCTCGGAATCCGGAAATACTCCACCGACCTTCCGAGAATAAAAGAGTTTGGCGGTATAATGCATACATCCCCTTTGAAATCCACAAAGTTCTGCGGGTCAAACTTTTTAGGGTCCACTGTCCCTGCCTTGTCTGCATTGAATATCTTGAACTCATTGGAGATTCTCATATCATACCCGTAAGAGCCTACTCCAGAAGAAATCACACCTTCTGTCCGCAGAGCCTCGTTGAAGGGTTCAATCATGCCTTTTGCAGCCATTTGTCTGATCCAGCGGTCGTTTTTAAGCATTTAAAAGACTAACATAATACGCAGTTTTATGACAAGAACCGGAGAATTTTTTCATTGCCCTTAACAGTACATTTTTGTTATAAAATAAATGTAAAGGGTTGGACAGATGTGCCTGCCCTGTTTGTGACAGGTGAATAATGTTGATCCAGCAAATTAGATCTATAGGGAGCCTGCGTAAGGAGTACGGTGTGCATGTCTTCTGTAAAAGAAGAAAGCCTAAAGGCTCCTTCAGGGCACCCACCTGTTGGAAGGGCGGATCTAATTACTCACCTGCACGGCAGGGTGGGTTTTGATTTAAGGAGTTATTATGGCTTTACCGTTTACGTTAAAAAATAAAGTCACGATGGTAAAAAAGGGTTTTAACCCTTGCAGCATAAACTGCTCTAAAACTTACCATAAAACTTTAAAAAACAAACGCCTATAACTCCATCCCTATTTCTCTGTCCAACTCCTTAGTATAAATACATTAAGGAGGAACAGCCCGATGACAGAGGTCGGATATCTATTGATTGCCATCGGTGTCGGCATAGCCTTAGGTCTCGTATTGAGTCTGGCGTACAGGCAGTCGCTAAAGGCAAAGTGGGCTTCTCTTGAAAAACAAAAAGAAGAAATCATAAAGGAGGCAGAGAAGGCAGCAGCGGCAATCAAAAGGGAAGCTCATATCGAGGCAAAGGATGTAGTCTATCAGGCAAAATCAGAGGCGGAAAAAGAAATAAAAGAAAGACGGCAGGAACTGAACCATCTTGAAAGACGTCTGAGACATAAAGACGAGATTCTCGAAAAGAAGATGGATCAGCTCGAAAGAAGAGAGCATGAGCTGAGCAGAAAAGAAAGGGAATTCAGTGCCAGGGAGCGCTCAATACAGGAAAAAGAAAACCACTACAAGGAGCTCATCAAAGAGCAGAAAGCCGTGCTCGAAAGAATCTCCGGACTTAACTCCGAGGAAGCCAGACAGGAACTTCTAAAACGGGTGGAAGAGGAGTCCCGCTTTGAGGCGGCAAAGCTTGCAAAAAGAATAGAAGACGAGGCAAGAGAAATCGCCGACAAAAAGGCAAAAGAGATTATAAGCCTCTCTGTTCAGCGCTACGCAAGCGACTATATCACAGACGCTACAGTAACTGCAGTAAGTCTTCCCAATGATGAAATGAAAGGAAGAATTATAGGAAGGGAAGGCAGAAACATCAGGGCGCTTGAGGCTGCTACAGGGGTTGACCTTATCGTTGACGATACGCCAGAGCTCGTTACTCTATCGGCATTCGACCCGGTAAGAAGAGAAATAGCAAGGCTTGCCCTCGAAAGATTAATCTCGGACGGAAGAATCCACCCTGCAAGAATAGAAGAAGTGGTGGAAAAGGTGAAAAAGGAAATAGAGGCAACCATTATCGAAGAGGGGGAAAAAGCAGTCTTTGACCTCGGGCTTTCAGGCATACACCCTGAACTCATAAAAACCCTCGGCAGGCTGAAATACAGGACATCCTACGGGCAGAACGTGCTCCAGCACTCAAGAGAAGTGGCGTTCCTTGCCGGTATGATGGCAAGCGAACTTGGCGTAGACCCCAAGACAGCCAAGCGTGCAGGACTGCTGCACGATATAGGAAAGGCAGTAGACCACGAGGTTGAAGGCTCGCATCAGGACATCGGCGCAAAAATCGCCAAGAAATACGGAGAAAACGAAAAGGTAATAAACGCAATACTGGTTCACCACGGCGACGGAGAACCAACATCCATAGAGGCTGCACTTGTGGCTGCAGCAGATGCACTGTCCGCAGCACGCCCGGGGGTAAGAAGCGAAAGCATCGAAAATTATCTCAAACGGCTTGAAAAACTCGAACAAATCGCTACTTCTTACGACGGTGTGGAAAAATGCTATGCAATACAGGCAGGCAGGGAGATCAGGATTATCGTCAAGCCTGACCATGTATCGGATGAAATGGCATGGACTATCTCAAAAGAACTGTCTAAAAAGATAGAATCCGAGATGACATATCCCGGACAGATAAAAGTGACGGTTATAAGAGAGTCCAGATACGTAGAGTATGCAAAATAACTACTGTAATGAATGTTCTATTTATAGGAGACATCGTAGGGAAACCTGGCAGAACCGCACTCAAGGCGCTTCTGCCAGGACTTGTGGACAAATATAAAGTAGACCTCGTCGTAGTAAACGGTGAGAATGCAGCAGGCGGCTTCGGTATAACCGAAAACGTAGCCTCCGAGATATTCAGTCTCGGAGTCCACGTCATCACATCCGGAAACCATATCTGGGATAAAAAAGAAGCCATCCCCTACCTTGCAAAGGAAGACAGAATACTAAGACCTGCTAATTACCCTCCTTCTGTGCCTGGACAAGGAAGCCTTGTTTATAAAACCCGTGACGGAATCAAAATCGCAGTGCTCAACCTGTCAGGCAGAATCTTCATGTCCCACATGGACTGCCCCTTCAGGACATCAGACAGAGAAATCCAGAGACTTAAGGATATAACAAATATCATCATAGTGGACTTCCACGCTGAAGCCACATCAGAAAAACAGGCATTCGGATACTACCTGGACGGCAGGGTCAGTGCAGTCATAGGCACGCATACCCATGTCCAGACCGCTGACGAGAAAATCCTCTCCGGCGGAACAGCATACATAACAGACGTCGGCATGACAGGACCGGAAGATTCAGTAATAGGCGTGGAGAAAGAAACAGTGATAAACAGATTTCTCACCGGAATGCCTGCAAAATTTGAAGTTCCAAAAGGGACTTCAATCTTCTCGGCAGTAGTCATAGAAATAGACAAAGACACAGGAAAAGCATCTGCTATCCACAGGATTCAGCTTACTCATCCCTGACATAATCTCTTTCAGAGAAATTCCCAAGCAGGCTTTAGTCTTTACAGTTTTTCAACTATCGCTTTCAATACCACTTCTTCTCTCTTAAGAGGCGGCTTTGTTTCATGACTTTCCGTCTTATAGATTTCCTCTCTGAGGTCTGATATATACACCTTAACGGCATGTTTAAGAATCTCCCTTTCCTCTTCTGTAAGCTCTATCATCATAGTACTCACCTCCTAAAAAATGCTACTGCCAAATGCACAACACGTCAAGATTGTTTATCGCTCCGATGTCACTGCTTTTGCAAATCCACCCCTCTACGGAATATCTGTTCAAGTATTTCTTTATGCATCTTGTCTGTCATTGCAAAACCTGTAACATTGGTGATTTCTCCCCAGAACGAAGCGTCTTTTTGCACATCATGGCATGCAATGCACAAATTGACTCTCATAATCCTCTGGAGTTCTTCCTTATTAAAAGGTCTTGCACCGAAATGACTTGTTGCTTGAAGTTGTTTCCCATTGTCGTCAACAATCTGTTCAAGTTCAAAAGGGATGTCAATACCGTTTTCTGCAGCATTGTAAAAGCCTGAACCCAGTCCCATAGCTTTTCTGCTTGCATGGCAGTCTTCGCATGTTCTTGCCTTTGGCGTAACAGTATGTGGATTTACCGGGTTATGCGAGATGCCGGAAAAACCGTCATATGTAGTAAACACCATGTTATGCACAGTCGCCCTGCCATCCTGCCCTATCTGCGTGAATATAATCTGACAGCCTGGTATAAAAGGAGATACCTTCCCCTCGGAATTAATGCCGAGAGCAGGTGTTTCCCACCTGAGATAAGAACGGGTCTCCAGCCACTGAAATGTAGTCTTCTGTCTGTTGGCCTTCAGTCCTGCTTTTGAAGGGTCTTCTGGTATCTTTGTATTTATCCAGTCGCTTGACCTCTGTGCAAGGTTCTGCTGTACATGGCATCCATAACACTGTGGAGCCCATCTGGCATGACAGGCGTAGCATTCAAGTTTAGTCATATGCGCTTCTATTCCCATTGCAGTCTGTGCAAGCCCTGAGCCCATTGCCACCACGTCTCTTACCTGAGGCACAATTTTTTCTTCCCCATTCAGTTTGGAAACAAGAACGACCTTGCCATCCACCATCCTGAGGTTGTTCAAGGCATTGCCCCAGGAGGATTGGAGAATGCTGTAGGAGTCTTTAGTTCCGTGGCAGTCCTCGCATTCGATCTCCACTGCCTGCTCTCTCTTGCTGTAGATGTTTCCGTCACCGTGGAGATCCTGTTTTGTATGGCAGTCTATGCACACCATCCCACCCTGATAATGGACATCCGCAGTAAGATGATTGTAGTACTTGCCGTGAAGTTTCTTTCCGCCTTTTTTGCCTGCCTCTTCTGCCCATGGCGAGCCGTACCCGTCAGACTCCATAGTGCCGATATAGCTTACCCCTGTTCTTCCACCCCGGTTATGACAATGAAGGCACTGATAAACAGGTATCTTGCTGGTAATTCTGTGAACTATAGGTCTATCTTTCTGTCCCTTGGGAATAGCCTTATCCCCGCCTTCATAAACACCATCGTCACTGTAGATTACATGACATGCTGCACACCCGCTTGCCCTGTAATCACCGTCCCTTTCATGTCCAGAACTCCAGAGATGACACCTCAAGCACTGGTCTCTTAAATAATCATCGACAGGATGGTTCGTGCTGTTTACTGCAAGCAAAGGGTCATATACCGGAATTTGCTCAAGCGACAGCACAGCCCCTTTTTCAACAGGCACATAGCCATCCACATCTTTTACGTCGTAAGTGGCATAGATTGCGTTTCTCGTATCCTGAGCCGCCCATGCATACCTTGCCCCGCTTATCATGCCTGCCATTGTAGCGTGAAGAGACTTCTTTGAGTTTTTTACATCTTCTGGATGACACGTTCCGCATGTTTCATCCACTACCCTGAAGTCAGCAGGATTTGCATACATGCCTTTATGCGCTTTATCTACGGTCTTGCCTTTAGGATTTCCCTTATGACACAACACACACGTAAGCTTTGACATCACAGGAGTATCAGCAATTACCTCAATCCCCTGATGACATTTTAAACACCCTGCATCCAACGGATTACTTGCCGCCTGATAGACCTCAGCCTCCACAGTAAAAGACCACAAAACAACCACTGCCACAGCAACAAACAACACAAACACCAATCTCCGGAACATTCCCCCCTCCTGGACTTCTTCAGAACCCGTTTACAACATTTGTTCGCTTAAAATATATCACCAGACAGGACCGAATTAAAGAAAAAAATAATTAAATATCATTACCAACGAAAATCAATATTTTAGTATAATGCTTTTGTTGTGATTTTTAATGTTGCGGGTAAAGTATGCAGACTTTAAGACTTAAAAACAACAAGTGGATTTTCCTGATAGTCCTTTTTGCCTTAATGTTCGGGCTGCTCTTTATATATGCATACAGAGAACACAAAAAGGAAATCAAAAGCGTGATGCAGACCGCTGCCACAGAAGAAGCCTTTTACATGCTGAAAAATCTGAACGACCGCCTGATTTTCATAGCAAAAGACCTGCTGGACATCTACGAAAACTCCCTGCCTGCAAGACAAAGCGAATACTTAAGGAAGACAAAACACCTGATTGAAGCCAATCCTTTTCTACAGAGCATAAACTACATTGGCACTGACCAGCGTATTAAATTCGTCTCTCCGCTTGAACCTAACAAGTCGGCAATAGGACTCAAGATAGAAATCGAGGCTCCAAGAGAAGCCATGGAGATGGCAGCACTTACACAAAAACCCTATCTGTCCGCACCGTTCGAGACAGTTCAGGCAGGGACAAGCTATTCCATGATGGTTCCTTATTTTAACGGCACATTCTTTGAAGTCGTGTTTAAAGCCGAAGACGTCTTTGGCAGAGGCAGTAGTTTTCGCCGCAGGGACGACATCCTCATAGAAGTGCTGGATAACTCCATCTCAGTTTTTAAATCTCCTGAATATGACAACAAACAACCTCAAACTGCTGAATACAGGACAAATGCAGAAGGAGTATTACTCAACAGGCTTATCCACTTAAACGCCATCCCTACAGAAAGCATTCTGAAAAAGAGTGCAAAATTCTGGCGAACCCTTACCGTAGGAAGCCTCTTCATATCTTTTGCATTGTTAATTACAATCATTATCATGCAAACGCTCAACACTTCCAGACTTAGAAAAATGGAAGGGAAACTGCGTGCCATGTCCATTACAGATGAACTTACAGGTCTTCTCAACCGGCGGGGATTCTTTACCATTGCACAGCATCAGTTGAAAACAGCCCACAGGGCAAAGAACAGCGTTTTACTGTTTTTTGCCGACCTGGACAACCTGAAAAAAATCAATGACACACTCGGACACGAAGAAGGCGACCTTGCACTGATTGACGCTGCAAACATCCTCAGGGAAACTTTCCGCGAATCAGACATTATTGCACGTATCGGCGGAGACGAGTTTTCAATACTTTTATTGAATGCCTTTGAGTCCGCTGAGGGCGTTATTGAAACCCGCCTGCAGGATAACATCAACGCCCACAATACAAAAGGTAAACGTAATTTTAAACTTTCAATAAGCATGGGAGTCGCCTATTTTGACCCTGAAAATCCATGCTCCATTGACGAACTCCTGACACAGGCAGATGCATCAATGTATAAACGCAAGCAGAGAAAAACTGGAATCAGTGCAGCCTGAACCCCTGTTCAGCCTTCCCTTATATCACTCGATGCCTCCTGAAGAACAAAAATAATGAGAAAAAGAAGTTTTACCCTGATAAAATGAATATATGCATCATGTAAAAGCAACGAACGAAGTTCTAAGCAACAGTTTAAAGGCACTTGAAGACAGGGTAAATTCGGTCATAAAAGGCAAAGCAAAAGTAACGAGGCTTGCCATCTGCACTCTGCTTGCCAGAGGGCACCTTTTAATAGAAGACGTTCCTGGTGTTGGAAAGACCACCCTTGCCTTCACACTTGCAAAGGCAATAAATTGCTCTTTTCAGAGAATTCAGTTTACAAGCGATATGCTTCCCTCGGACATAATCGGCGTAAGTATCTATAATCCCGAAAGCAGGGAATTTGAGTTCAAACAGGGTCCTCTGTTTGCAAACATTGTGCTTGCCGACGAGATAAACAGAACGACTCCGAAGACCCAGTCTGCCCTGCTTGAAGCCATGAATGAAAGACGGGTCTCGGTAGAAAGAAAAACCTACACACTTCCAGAACCTTTTATGGTAATAGCCACACAAAACCCTCTTGAATACCACGGAACGTTCCCACTGCCTGAAAGCCAATTGGACAGATTTATGCTTCACCTGAAACTCGGCTACCCTGCCCTTGAATACGAAAAAGAAGTGCTTTTTGAACGGGCAGACTTTGAGGCTATAGAGAAAGCCGGTCCTGTAATCGAGACCAGCGAGATTCTGAAGATGCAGAAAGAAATAGACAATGTCAGAATCGAACAAAGCGTCCTCGATTATCTAATGACAATAATAACCGAGACAAGGAACAACGAAAAGATAAGGCTTGGTGCAAGCACAAGAGGCGCTCAGTTCCTGCTTAAAATCGCACAGGCAAGTGCCTACTATGAGGGAAGAGACTATATCACACCCGAAGACATAAAAGAAACCGCTCCTTATGTCCTCGGACACAGAATTATACTTAGAAGACAGACATCCATATCCGATGCAGTAAAAGTCATTGAGGAAATACTTGAAAAAACCCCTGTCCCTGTCTAAGGTTGGGGCATGAGACCCACAAGAGAAGGAAAAAGATTTCTGCTTGCCACATTCCTGATAGGTGTTGCTGCATTCAATACAGGCAATAATCTCATATATCTTATCCTTGCAATGATGCTTTCAATCCTCGTAATCTCGGTTGTTGTACTTAATCTGAACATGAGAAGGCTGGCTTTAAGCGTATCAGTCAGACAGCCTGTATTTGCAAAAGAGACTGCCCGGATGAATATCGCAATAACAAACAACAAAAGACTTCTGCCATCTTATTCGCTTAGAATCAAATTGCCGTCAGGACTCAAAGGCGAAGGCTATATAGCTCATGTGCCTGCTTCAGCCACGGCTGAAGGACATGCTGACGTCCATTTTCAAAAGCGTGGAGCATACAGTTACGGCGATTTTCTTGTCGAAAGCTCATTTCCGTTCATATTCTTTACAAAAAAGCTCAAGACGCATGTTAAAGGCGAGATAATCGTCTATCCTGAGATAAAAGAGACAGAAGGGATTCCGGAACTTTCAGGAAATGGAATCAGTGCATACACGACAAAGCCGGGACACGGGGAAGAACTCCTGATGATAAGAGAATTCAGATACGGTGACGATGTAAAACTCATTCACTGGAAAGCAAGTGCAAAAAGCGAAAAGCTTATGGTTAAGGAGTTTGCAGCGGAGATGCCAAAAACAGCCTCTTTGATTCTGGACGACATCAAGCCATTTAATGCAGACGCCTTTGAAAAGGCTGTCTCTTTTGCAGCGTCCCTTGCCCAAAGACTCATAAATGAAGGTTATTTCGTGCGGTTGATAACATACAGTAAAGTTCTGCCCTTTGGAAACGGCTCTGAGCACCTTTTCAAGATACTCGACATACTGGCAGTAATCAAAGAAAGCGATACCTTGGAGTATCCGCAGATAAAAGACACTGGCAGTGTAAACATCCTGATACTTAAATCCGGAAACTCGGCGCTTAAACCTCTTTCTGCCAGCTCTGACATGGTGGTCTATGCCGAAACTTTATAAATCCATAACAGCACTGCTTGCCTTTACAGGCTGTATAAGCCTTGTAATTACAGGCGAACTGAACCCTGTGTTTCTTCTTCCAGGAATCGCTCTTATCCCTGGTTACTGGAGATTTCTCAAAGGCAGGCCTCCCCTGCCCAGATGGCTTATAGGAAGCCTTTCGCTGGTTGAAGTCGTGATTGTCTTTTTCGATGCATTCATTGTGTCCGGCGACTTCCTCATAGCCATAGCGCACATGACCATCGTCTTTCAGGCATTAAAGAGCTTTGACCTGCGGGAGCCGTGGGACCCTCTTCAGGTGTTCTTCATGTCGCTTCTTCAGCTCATCATAACCTCTGAATTGACTCTTTCCATAGCTGTCGGCGGAATCTTTATTGTCTTCCTCTTTGCAATGATAGTAGCAATAGTGCTTTCCCATTTTATAAAAGAAGGGACTTTGCACAAGGTGGAGTTTAAAAAGCCGCTTGTATTTATCTCCCTCTTTGCCTTTATAGCAACTTCAGTCTTCTTTGTATCGATACCGAGGGCAAAAGGTGGGTTGTGGGGCAGGAGGACAGAAAAAGGAATCACCTTCGTAGGTTTTTCAGAAAAAGTCGATTTCGGCTCATTCGGAAATGCGCTTATAGACTCCACTATCGCCATGAGAGCCGAGGTCTCAGACAAAAGACTGCCCCTTTACTGGAAAGGCATTACACTCGATTATTTTGACGGGTTTTCATGGAAAAACACACTCAGGAAGAAAAAGCGAATCTTCTCAAAAGCTGGAAAATTCACTATCCGGTATGCAAAACCCGAAAAGCTCACCATACAGAAGATATTTATCGAGCCCATGGATACAGCAGTGCTCTTCGGTCTCGGAGAGATTGTAGCCATAGAATCAATTGGAAGGGTGCTCTACATGGACGAGGCAGGGATACTTCTTCTCCCTGCAAAAATCAACAGAAGGTTTTCTTACACGGTTTACAGCATACCCTATTCAAGGGCGTCACCTGTAGAAAGCAAACCCGAATACCTTCAAATTCCAGATGGTATCGAAAAGATAGCCGCTCTTGCACAGCAAGTGGCAGGAAAAGCCGATACTGCCCTTGCAAAGGCTAAACTCATAGAGGCTTTCCTCAGGACAAACTATAAATATTCACTGACCACAAAACCTACTCCTGAAGGAATAACACCCATAGAAGACTTCCTGTTTAACTCAAAGGAAGGGTTCTGCGAGCACTACGCCACTGCAATGGTTTTGATGCTAAGGTCTTTGGGAATACCTGCAAGAATAGTAACAGGCTTCCTGGGTGGAGAAGAAAACAGCTATGCAGACTACATCATAGTGAGGCAAAGCAATGCCCACTCATGGGTAGAGGCGGCAATCGACGGCACGTGGAGAAGATTCGACCCTACACCTGCCGGGCCACCAAAAATGGCATCCCTTCTCTTCCTCTATCTTGATGCCATGAAGATGAACTGGTACAGATATATCATAGGGTTCAGTTCAAGAGACCAGATAATGCTCCTGCGGTCTCTTACCATGCCGGTCTTCAAAATGCCTGAAATCCCAGGGATTAAGATTACAGTAAGACCTGTATTCATCGTCATTGCAATCGCAGCGTTTACGACTCTTACAGTAGTATTTATACTCAAAATCTCCAGGCTCAAAAGATACCCGCCTGAGACAAAACTTTATCTTAAGTTCAAAGACAGGGTAAGAAAAAAAGGCGGAAAGGTCAGCCCTTCCTCCACGCCTTCTGAAGTGATGCACGAGGCTTACAGGCTGAAAATGAATCCAGACGCTGTCTCTGAATTCATAGGGATATACAAGGAGATAAGGTTTGGGGGCAGAAAAATGGACAGCAGAATAAAAGACAAATACAAGTCACTGTTTTCAGGTAGATAGTCAGGATTAATTATTCAGCGTCGTGTGTCCTTCCAGCCATACTCACCGACAAGCGGGACAAACACGCATGGTGTATGGTATTCCTCAGAGAGTTTCTCTTTGTGTTTTCTGCCTTTGACGAGTCGTTGAGACAGAAAATCTCCAACCGGGATAACGATTATTCCCCCCTCAGTTAACTGTGCTGCCAGGGTCTCTGGTATATCAGGCGCTCCGGCAGTAACGAGTATTCTGTGGAAAGGAGCCTCCTCTGGCCAGCCTTTTGTTCCGTCACCAACCATAAACCGAATGTTGTCATAATCCAATGCCGTAAGCTTTTCTTTTGCCCTATCCGAAAGGTTTGCAAATCTTTCAATAGTAAACACTTCTTTTGAAAGCTCTGCCAGTATTGCTGTCTGATAGCCTGAGCCAGTGCCAATCTCAAGGACTTTCTCATCGCCTGTAAGCTCAAGAAGCTCTGTCATAACAGCGACCATGTAAGGCTGGGAAATCGTCTGCCCATCGCCTATCGGAAGTGCCATGTCATCGTATGCCTTGTCCTGCACGTATTCATCCACAAACAGATGTCTTGGAACTTTTCTCATTACCCTGAGGAGGCGTTCGTCTTTTATGCCCCTCGGAATGAGTTGTGTTGTTACCATCAGGTCTCTGAGTTCTTGGAAATCCACGGCTCCCACCGTTCTTTAAGAAAATCCAGTGCATTGTAATTTGTAAGGTCAAGGTGTATCGGAGTTATTGACACATAACCGTTCTGAACTGCGTTTATATCCGTATCCTCACCATGTTCCCAATAAGGAACTCCGCCGCCGATCCAGTAGTATTTTTCTCCCCATGGGGAGTACGTTTCATGAATTGCACCTTCATAGATGCGTTTGCCCTGCCTTGTGAATTTCACGCCGGCAATATCCTGCACCGGCTTATTTGGAACATTGACATTAAGAAGTGTGTCATAAGGAAGGGATTGTTCAAGGATATAAGATGCCACCTTGGCAGCGACTTCTGCAGCAGTCTCGAAATAATGCACATCGCTGTCATCCACTACAAGTGATACTGCAAAAGAAGGTATATTCAGTATAGTGCCCTCTATGGCAGCGGATACAGTGCCTGAGTATGTTATATCATCCCCTAAATTTGCCCCTATGTTGATGCCTGACACTATAAGGGTAGGTTTTTCCGGCAGTACCTTGCTCGCACCGATAGCAACGCAGTCCGTTGGAGTGCCGTTTACCGCATATATATGCTCCTTCACTTTTTGAACCCTCAGAGGCTTGTGCATTGTAAGTGAATGACTTACTGCAGACCTCTCTCTGTCAGGCGCAACCACATAAACCGTTGCAAGTCCTTTGAGCTTCTCATAAAGCGCTGTCAGCCCGGGTGAATAAATCCCATCGTCATTTGTGACAAGAACCAAAGACATCACTTATATCATACAAAAAAACTTGCTCATATGGCTGATTTTATGCAAATATATATTTGCCCTTCAAGGAGGTTGGGGAATTGACAGAACTTACTTATAAAAAAGCCGGAGTTGATATCGAAGAAGGCGAGAAATTCGTCGACCTAATCTCCCCTCTTGTCAAAAAGACCTTCAGACCCGAAGTCATAACGGATATCGGCTCCTTCAGTGCGCTTTTCAGATTAGACATAAAGAAATACAAAGAGCCTGTTCTTGTAAGCGGCACGGACGGCGTCGGCACAAAACTAAAAGTGGCGTTCATGGCGAACAGACATGATACAGTCGGCATTGACCTCGTCGCAATGTGCGTAAACGATATACTAACAAGCGGTGCAGAGCCCCTGTTCTTTCTCGATTATTTTGCAACAGGCAAACTTAAAAAAGAGACCGCAGTAAAAGTCATAGAAGGGATTGTCAAAGGATGCGAGGAAGCAGAATGTTCCCTTATAGGCGGAGAGACCGCAGAAATGCCGGGATTTTACTCCGAAGGAGAATACGACCTTTCAGGATTTGCCGTCGGAGTGGTCGAAAAATCAGGCATCATTGACGGCTCTGACATTAAAGAGGGAGACGTTCTAATAGGACTCGCCTCTAACGGCATCCACAGCAACGGGTTTTCACTCGTCAGAAAGATATTCTTTGACCTTAAAAAAATGGACATCAAACAATACGTGCCTGAAATCAAAACAACGCTTGAAGACGAACTCCTGAAGCCTACAAGGATTTATGTAAAAGCGGTAAACGCCCTGCGGGGAAAAATCAACATTAAGGGTATGGCGCATATAACAGGCGGCGGAATACCAGGAAACGTTCCAAGAATACTACCCAAGGGCATGCATGCAGCTGTCAGAGAAGGCTCATGGCACGAGCCTCCTATATTCGGTCTGATTAAAACCATGGGTAACGTGCCTGATGAAGATATGAAAAAAACTTTTAATATGGGAATAGGTTATGTAATAATATCCTCTGAAGACTCGGCTGACACCGCAGTCTCTATTTTAAGGGAAAACGGTTATGAGCCGTATATAATAGGTAAGATAAGGAAAGGAGGTGGTGGAGTCAAATATGTACAGGATTAAGAAACTGTTACAGAAATTATTTACACCTGTAACTATAATGCTTATTCCTCATACCAGCCGGAAAACCTTTCGGCTAAAGATGCCATCCATTGGAATATTTGCCTCTGTTATTATGTGCGTTATTGGCATTGTTTATATATTTTCAGTTGCCGTGGATACAATCAGATATCGAGAGATGGAGAAAACTCTCAGCTACTACGAAGAACAGTTTCTTGACCTGAAATCAACTATAGATGCATTGAAAGTGGCGGAAAGAGACTTCCGGAGATTGTTCTCCCTCGGGTCAAAGGAAGCAGTCCTTGAGAATCTGAACCTGTCCGACAGTGGTGCAATAGAGATGGAATTACTCAAGCGCCAGATTAAAAAGACGATTGACACTGTCGGCGAGATAAAAGACTACCTCAGCCAGCAAAGGGACTTATACAGGGCAACACCCATGGGCTGGCCTGTCACAGGATGGATTTCCTCAGGGTTTGGCAAAAGAGTTCATCCGATAAGAGGCAATAAGGACTTTCACACAGGTATTGACATCTCTACACAGCCAGGCAAACCCGTAAGAGTTACAGCAGACGGGATAGTAAGCTTCTCAGGCTGGAGCGGTGCAAACGGCAATCTCATTGCAGTGGAGCACGGCTTCGGATATACAACATTCTATGCCCACAATAAAAAGAATTTAGTGAAAGTCGGACAGATAGTGAAAAGAGGTGATATCATCGCATATGTGGGCTCTACAGGTAGTTCTACAGGTCCACACGTGCACTACGAGATATGGAAGGAAGGCAAGATTGTAAACCCCAGACCATTTCTTAAAGGGGGGAAGTGGTAATGTTTTCAAAAGGCAAGGAAAAACTTGAGTCTTTTATAGGCACCAATACTCACTTTACCGGTGACATTACCGTAAAAGGAACATTAAGAGTTGACGGAAAGGTCACCGGTAATATAGAAACCGACTGGCTGATCTTAGGCGACAAATCAACATTAAAAGGCAATGTGACAGCCACCGGAATCATAGTAGCCGGCACAATAGAAGGCAATCTGAACGCCAAAGAAATGGTGGAGATAAAAAAGAAAGGCCAGGTAAAAGGCGATATCGTGACTAATAAACTCATGGTCGCTGACGGTGGATTCGTTAACGGGAAAATCTCGATGCTGTCGGAAGAAACAAAAATAATTGAGCTTACAAAGGATAAGTTTAAAGAAGCCCAGTCTTAGTATGGCGGTGGAGGGTAATAAGGGTCATACCACCAGGGGTCATGCCACCAGAAAGGATACAAATCCCAATACCGGTAATAAGGCAGGTAAATCGGCTCTTCTTTCCAGAGATATAGTTCCTTGACCTCTAAAACCGGATAAACATATTCCACTTTTTTACGTGTTATCTTTTTGCTGTCTATAAGGGTTCCGGCAACTGTAATCAAGCGCCCTTTTTCATATATTAACGGGTCAAGATATTTTTTATGGAGAGCCAGGAATCTTCCTTCTGATATGTCTGTGTCGACTATACTTCCGTATCTGTCAATAGGATTCTGAACGACCTCTATAAATGTTCCTTCAGGGGTATTTCTGGTTCTTACTATGAAGCCGCCCCATATAAAAACCGAGCCTTTGTATTTTTCTATGTTTTCCTTAACAATGCGAAAAGGAACGTCTTTAACCGCCTGGGTACGGGTCTCCTTGGATATCACATGGGCGCAGGAAGATAGTAAGAATATTGCGACTACAATAAAACAAATACGCTTCATACTTAATTGTATAGCATTTTATAGAATCCTTTGCAAGAATATTTTTATGCCAGAGCCAGGGCACCAAAAATCCCATCTCTATTTTTTGGAGGCCACCCCTGAGGTTGATTTTTCCTTTTAATATATAGTATGTTTTTCTTTTGGTGGAGCATTTGAACGAATACTTTATGAGGCTGGCTTTAGAAGAGGCCAGCCTTGCTTTTTCCGAAGGAGAAGTTCCTGTTGGAGCCGTTCTCGTAAGGGACGGACAGGTAGTGGCAAGGGCGCACAACTGCCGGGAGAAATCAGGCGATCCGACTGCTCATGCCGAAACAATTGTATTAAGAGCCGGTGCAGAAAACAACTGGAGGCTCACTGATGCTACACTTTATGTAACAAAAGAACCGTGCGTAATGTGCGCAGGTGCAATGGTCAATGCAAGGCTTAAAAAGCTGGTATATGGATGCAGAGACCCCAAGGGTGGCGCAGTTGACAGCCTTTACAAGATTCTGTCGGACAAAAGACTGAACCATCAGGTAGAGGTCGTATCAGGCGTCCTTGAGAAGGAATGCGCTGATATTCTCACAAGGTTTTTTAAAGCCCGGAGAGGTGGCCGAGTGGTTGAAGGCGGCGGTCTCGAAAACCGCTGTGGGGGCAACTCCACCGAGGGTTCGAATCCCTCCCTCTCCGCCAGTTAAGCTTTATTTTCTTCCTCCGTATCTTATAGGGTCTCCTTTATACCCAAGGGCTTCCCAGTCAAGCCTGTCGCCTTCCATGTGGCAGTCAATGCATTTAAGAGCGTTCTTTGCTGGCACGACCTCATGGAAAATCCCCATATAGCGTTCTGTAATAACCCAGCCGTAGCGGACTTTTTCCTTCCCGTAAAACGCCTTTGCACCCGCTTTTACTGCAGCGTCATTATCACCCTTTTTGAACACTATCCCGACTTTTATAGGTATGAGCTGTCTGGTGTCTTTGTCAACAGGCAGTTTCGCCGTGTGTAATTTAAAAGCATAGATTCTTGAGTTCGGGTCATCTATCGAGCCCTGCGGTTCATAGAGCTTGACTCTGCCTTTTACTTCCTTTACCGGTTCTGTAGTGGTGAGAATGCCTTTTCCGTTCCACCATGTATAGACAGGCCTTACGTTTTTCTTAAATTTTATTTTCGGCTCGTATTTGTCGTGTTCTTTAAGATATTCTCTTTTGCTCCAGTCTCTGTGCATGTCAGTGGCCTCGTGCTTTGCAAATGTTGGAATATGGCATGTTGTGCAGTAAACGGTGTTCATATGTTGATTCAGGGTCTCATCCGAATGGAGTCTGCCTTTGTGGCAGTTTTCGCATCTGACGTTCTCCCCGGGTCTGTCCTGACCGGCAAGCTGAGTGCCGCTTCCGAGCACCCTGTGATTTTTAAACTTGTGACACTGCGTGCAGGTCATACCGCTTCCGATATGGACATCGAAATCCCTGTCTGCCCTCAGATGATATGTCTCAAGGTCTCCGCGCTTGTAATTAAGCCCTCCGCCTGAGCCTACATGGCATCTGAGACACATCTCAGTCGCAGGTCTTCTTACAGACTGCGCAATATTAAGAAGCACCTCAGGCTTATTCCACGCCTTAGGTCGTCTCCTCAATGTCCCATCCTCTGTCTTATAAACCTCCCTGCGGTAGTTATAAGAGTGACAGACAAGGCAGTCAATGTTTTCAAGTTGTTCTCTTGTCATGTTCTCAGTGGGCTTAAGTCCAAGACCTGCATGGCATTTTGAACATCCCTGCCCTATAATTTCACCCCTTGAGTTCTTAAGTATTGCTATCCAGCTTATTGAGGGGTTCGTGCAGAAATCATTGATTGTGTTTATCTTGCCGAGCTTTCTTCCCCTTGAGTTAACGATATTCGGAGCGTCCGCCTTCCACTGGTAGTGAATTGACTGAAACACATCCTTTGCCTCTTTTTCATGACAGGCAAGACACGTGCTTGTGTCCTTATAACTTTTGACATACCGTGCATGAGGATTCTCAAAAATCATACCCTCACCCTGCGCCCAAGCCCATTGGGCAAACCACAGAACGCCAAATACTATCAGAATATAAAAACCCCTTGCTTTCACGGTAAACCTCCTTTTCCTGAACACTTATAAGCGGATTATAGCAGGATGGTTGGCTAATGCAACGATTAATTGCAAAAACCGGCAGGGTAGCTAGCCTATGAGTTTTTCAATCAGACGTTCTTCGTATTCTTCAAGTATGACGGGTCTTTTGAGGGTTGTGCTTAATTTAAGGAGTTTGAAGTTTAATTCCCTTATTTTCTTGAGTCTTTCTTTGTCGTCGTCTATGGTGTTTATCAGGGTTTTAAGGTTGAGTATTTCTTTTTTCAGTTCAAGTTCAGGCGGCAGGCAGTCTGCGTTTTTAAGCACGTGGTAGGCTAATCTCAGGTCTTCGGGAATCCATGTGTCGTCTTCAAGACTAAGCGGTTTTCCGGCATTGGCGAGGTTATCGAACTCCCCCTCCTCTATTGCCCTTCTGATTCTCTCTTCAGCGATTTTCCTGAATGCGTCCATAGAGCCAGCCTGTCCAGTCTTTTATTCCTTCTCCGGTCTTGCACGAAATCTCAAAAACCTTAAGAGAAGGGTTAAGGGACATGGAATCCTGTTTAATCCTCTCTGTATCTGCATCCACATATGGTTTTAGGTCTATCTTGTTAATCAGCAGAGCGGAGGATTCCTGAAACATCAGCGGATACTTAAGAGGCTTGTCATGCCCTTCTGTTATGCTTAACAGCATGACTTTCATGTGCTCTCCGACATTAAACTCGGCAGGACAGACAAGGTTTCCAACGTTCTCTATAATCAAAAGGTCTATTTCATTAAGATTAAGGTCATTTATGGCTTCGTTTATCATGTTTGCATCGAGATGGCAGGCACCACCTGTGTTTATCTGCACGACAGGAACTCCAAGACTGTTTATTTTTTCAGCATCATATGTGCCCTGAATATCCCCTTCTACAACGCCTATTCTCAGTGCCCCGTTCAGTTCAGTTATTGTCTTTTCAAGCAATGAGGTCTTGCCGGCTCCAGGCGCTGACATGAGATTAAGCACATAAGTGCCTGTCTTATCAAACAACTCCTTGTTTTCCCTTGCTATTTTTTCATTCGCTTCAAGTATCTTCGAGACCACATTTATTTTCATATCAAGCGACCTCTATTTCAGTAATATCCAGTTCGCGTCCTGAATTTATACTGAAATCAGCACTGCCGCAATTCGGACATGCAAGAACATAAGACTCACCTACAGTAAAATCGCTGTTACAATCTCTGCAGGTGCCGCCAAGCGGAACTTCATCTATCACAAGAGAAGCCTCTCCTGCAATAGTGCCTATTTTTATTACGTCGAATGCCAGGGAGAGAGCCTCAGGCAGGACACTTGAAGCACTTCCTACCCTCACGCCAATGGACTTAATCCTGTTAAAGCCTGCTTTCCTGCAGTACTCTTCTGCAATGCTCAGTATGTTAAGTGCGATGGATGTCTCGTGCATTACTGCTCTTTTACATACTTTTCTTTTTCTTTTTCTTTTTCATAAGCCTCTTTTCCCGCTTCAATGGCAGTGGCTATTATAGACTTTTTTTCGCCAAGAAGTTCCTTTCCCTTCTGCACTTTTGAACTTACCGTGTCTTTTGCCCGATAGACGTAGTCTTCTGTTCTTTCTTTCAGGTCTTCTGCAAGCTCACTTATTCTCTCTCTCACCTCACGGCCGGACTGCGGCGCAAACAGGAGGGCAAGACCCGCACCTACAATGCCTCCAAGAAGAAAAGAACACATGACTGAAATTGCACCATAGCCCTCATCGTTTCTCATTGACTGCCTCCTTTTTTTACAAGGTTCTTAAGCAAAACCTCAAGTGCAGTCTTTACCCCTGCTCTTATACCTGAGACTCTGACTGCTGCCTTTGACCTCACATCCTGTATCAGTTCGCTCATATCCCTGATGTTCTCTGCCACATCTGTTACTGCTGAAGAAAATGTCTTCACATTGCTGGTAACGGCATTCACATTATCAGTTATACTGCGGAGACTCCTCATAGTCTCTTCCATCTCTTTCAAAGTCGATTTAAGAGAATCTTCTGTATTTTTCAGGAAATTAGTTGTTTCTTTAGCAGTGCGCCTGAGCTCGATGAGAGTCGGTATAAGAAACCCCACTGCTACAGCCAATGCAACACCAATCAATACAAGTGCAAGTTCAAGCATAATGCCTCCAGAAAAATTATAACACAGTAGAGTCTCTATTGTAGGGGGTGAGCCTGTAAAAGTATACCCCCTACAGAGAAGACTACTTGCCTAAACTGTGGATTCCTTTCACGTTTCTAGCCGCCCACTGGATGTCACGGTTCCCATGACAGTTCAGACATATGACATCGAGCGTAAGAAATCCTTTGGCATACTTGCCGTCGGCTGTAAACATAGAGGCATTTGGGTCTATGTTTACCTTCCAGTTATGAGTGCGCACATCGCCCTCTTTCGGCGCCATGGCTTCTGCTGACTTACTGGCTCTTGGCATATGGCAGTCAATACATTTAACCCGCCTTCCACCGGAATCCGCCTATGACATAGCTTATATCGTTCCATGTATAGCCTTTGGAAGGGGAAGTGCCGCATATTTGGCGACAGAGGCAGGTCTTAATTTATACGGATGCCCTGAGGTCTTCCAGTCATTGTATTGCTCCGGATGACACTTAAAGCACATGTCAGAGCCTGTATATTCGCTGGCAACTGCTGTTGAAACAAAAAACATTGCCAGAATAATTACAATTATTAGTAGTAATCCTCTCTTCTCCATTGCAAATCTCCTTTTCTTAAAGTATCCCTCGGTTCAGACCGCACTTTACAGTTGCATCGTCACAACATTAAATTGTAGGCTGTAATAAAAAGGTTTGCAACAAAAACTATCAAAAAGCCCGGAAACCGAACTGTTTAGCACATTTCCACAGATTTTTATCTTGACAAACATGCCCTATTCTTGCTAAGTTTATTCCGGTCTTTTAAAAATCAAACTCAGGAAGGGGGGAAAATAATGACAAAAGCAGAGTTGATTGAGAAGATAGCATCCAGTTCTGGACTGACAAAGGCGGACGCAGGCAGAGCTCTGGATGCCACACTGGACGCCATAAGAATAGCACTAAAAAAGGGACAGAAGATTACACTTGTCGGGTTCGGAACATTTTCAGTCGTAAAGAGAAAGGCAAGAAAAGGACGTAATCCAAGAACAGGCGAAGAGATAAAGATTTCTGCTACAAAAACGCCGAAATTTACTCCTGGCAAGGTTTTAAAAGATGCAGTAAGGTAAAAACTTAATCTGTTGATTATAAAAGGGGTGGAATTTTCATTCACACCCCTTTTATTTTGCCCACTCTTCTGATATTGTTTATTTAACAAGACCATATTAGAGGAGGGGACCATGCTTGTTGAGTTCAGCATTGTGCCTGTAGGCGCAGGCAGCAGCATTGGAGACCAGCTTGCTAAAGTATTGAAAATCGTAGACGAAAGCGGGCTTCCATATAAGCTAAACCCGATGGGCACCGTTATCGAGGGCGAATGGAACGAGGTAATGAAAGTCATTAGAAAATGTCACAATACCATTATGAAGCACAACGACAGGGCGATTACAACTATCAGTATTGATGACAGAAAAGGAAAACCCAGCAGGATAGAAGAAAAAGTAAAATCCATCGAGAAAAAACTCGGGAAAAAACTAAAGAAATAACTATCTAAAACAGTTTAACCTCAACCAGTTCGCCTTTTTCAATTCCTATTGAATCCTGAGGAATAGTTATCGTTCCATCAGCCTTTACAAGCGTGCTTATAAGTCCTGACTTGCCTAAAAGCGGGGTTGCCCAAAGCTCACCGTTTTTTTCATCAAGAACCACACTTATATGCTCCTGCCTTCCTGAGGCTGAATGTATGCTTTTTGTAAGTCTTGCCTTAAGCGTTATTCTGAATTTTTCTGACTTCATACCTGCAATAAGCCGTAAAGCAGCCCTGACAAATACTTCGAAGCAGACCACTACTGCCCTTGGATGCCCGGGAAGACCAAACACAGGCTTATTTTCCACGACCCCTGCAATCATCGGCTTTCCCGGCTTCATTGAAACACTGTGAAAAAGCACTTTACCCAAACGGCTGATGATTCTCTCCGTCATATCCTTTACACCTACAGAACTGCCACCTGTGATTAAAACCATCTCAGAATCACCCAGAGACTGCCTGACCACATCCTGTATAACCTCGTAATCATCCCTAAAAATTCCTTTCACAAGGGGTATGCCCCCTTCCCGAAGCACGAGCCCTGCCAGACTGTAAGAATTCATATCCCTGACAAAGCCGGGTTTTAGCGGTGCTCCGGCAGGCACTATCTCGTCCCCTGTTGATATTATCGACACTTTAGGTTTCTTAAACACAAAGACCTCTGTCAAACCGATTCCTGAAAGCACAGCGACATCCTGAGGTCTCAGGCGATGCCCTTTGCCCAACACCAGCTCCCCCTTCCCCACGTCCTCTGCCTTTCGTATTACATTCTCACCCGGTGCTACTGACCTTTGCACTTCTATTATTTTTTCGTCAACGAATTGTGCATGCTCAAGCATCAGCACGGAATCTGCCCCTTGCGGCAGCATCCCGCCGGTTGCTATCTTTGCAGCCTCACCCTGCCTAAGCTCAAAGTCTGGCTCCTCACCCATTAAAATCTCGTACGACACATTAAGATAAGACGGACTCTGTTCTGTGGCACCAAAAGTATCGCTTGAGCAAACCGCAAAGCCGTCCACTGTCGAGCGTGAAAAATCAGGAAGGTCTTCAGGCGAAACAACATCTTTTGAAAGCACCCTGCCATAAGAGTCTTCAAGCCTGACTTTTTCCTCTGGAAGAGAATCGCTGGAAAGGTTTTCGAGAATGAGTCTCAGTGCTTGCTGAACACTGACAGCCTCATCTCTGCCAAGCATGTCTTTCATGGAAATGTTTTTACTTAAGGAGAGCAGTTAAGAGTCTGCCGTATCTTACACTGCCTATCGGGTTTTCCTTTAAGACTTCGGAACGCTTACCGTTTCTGAGAACATCCACAATTCTGTCAAGCGATTCTTCATGAAGTTTTTCAAGTCTGTTTTTCTTTTTCATGCGTGCGGCAGAACCAATAAGCCCTTCTTTATTCAGACACGAAAGAAGAACCACACCTTTGAATATTCTTTTATTTGTCTTGAAGGAGAAAATAACCCTCTCGAGCGACTTCTCAAGAAAAAGATCGTTTCTTTTCTGAACTTCCCTGCTGATGCCGATTGCCTGAAACCAGTATGATTTGTCTATAACGCTGTCTGCCCTCAGTTCAAGCAATGCATGAGCCAGATTCCTGCTGCCTGCGGTGTAACTGCCGTGTGCAACAGTGTCGGCGGCAAGATGACTCATATAACCTAAAGAGAACGCTTTTTCAGCTGATGTCCTTGCGGACTCGAAAAGTTCAAGCGACATATCCCAGCTATGCGGGTTCTTCTGAGAAGGCAAATATTTCTTAGCCAATATCATATCCGCCATGAGATTGCCATAAAGATAATCTTGCCTGTATCTCCTCAGAAGTTTGTAGACTGCTACTGGCAAAACAGAACCTAAATAAAAGATTTCACTGCCGAGGTACACATGCGTCAGCGGACCCCATGCAAACGCATAAGAAGGAATGAGCAAAAAAAATATTACAGTCAATAATCTAAATAACATCCTTTGCCTCTATCGCAGCACTACAAAATTAAGCTAAAATCGGAACTTTAGCCGCTTGTTTATTTTATCCTGCAAGAAGACCTTATTTCAACTTAATTAATCACAACCCAGAATTGACAACCCTTTTAAACTTCTCTAAAGTGAAAGCGAGGATGCGTTATATGCCGAGGACAGCAGGACTATGGAGAAGGGTGCTCTTATTTTGCCTGCCTTTGTTTTTGTGCCACCCCAAGTGTTGCACTTCATTATTGAACTCACGGACCAAAAAAGAGCGCCCTCGAAAATTTCTTAACGGTTCATTCGGTCGGCCTGCGGTAAATTTTTGCAAACTCGGTCGGATCGACCTCAAACACGCAAAAATTTTTAACCCTTCGGCCTCCCTCATTCCCCTGAGATTTTCCAATGGGGTTATAAGATTTAGAATATTTGGATTTAGGATTTTGAATTGGCGGGGGGTGGATTTGAACCACCGACCTTCGGGTTATGAGCCCGAGGTTTTGGTTAAAAAAATGTTTTAAAAACAATAAGTTATACTCTTATAAATTTCAACAGAGACATATAAAACCATATAACAGACATAGTAATTTTTTAAATCCTAAGAATGTTTCAAAATGTTCCAAATAGTTTCATTGAAACCTTCTCGTTCAATTGAAACCCATCGGCGTTGCACAGCTACCCAGTTTGGCAATCAGTAATCGGTACTAATAGATAGAACAACATTCTTTCCAGACATGCAAACAATCATTCACAGCTTCGTCTTAGAGGCTTTTTTTCTTCTTACATTTTTTTCCCCTTATCCTATTTTGGTTTTTGCGATTCTAGGGCTTCTGAAGGCCTCTAAGGTAGACCTCTAAGCCAGACCTAGCAGTACGGGATACAATCTCACCCCTGCACGCCTCAGGCATCCAAGATACCCATAACCCCGAGTTGCCCGACTGCTTCCTCTACGCCAAAGGAGGTACCGTTGAGTTGGGTTCATAAACTTGCTTGAGCACCCAGCCTATGGGCGGCCCCGGCTCCATGAACTCAAGAAGGTGCCTACTCCTAAGCACGGGGCTGGCACTTGCCGCTCGATCTGAGGCCACCGGACGACGCCGAACATCTCTATCTCCATTTTGGGTACGCCGCCTTGAAGAGGTTCGCGCACCGAGAGGCCAACTTCTATCACAAAGGTCAAGAATTCCACCGACGTGGGACCGAGCCTCCTCGCGAGCCTTCCTACCGACCGACATCTCGGACTGAGGACTTAGATATGCCCGTGGCTTAACACAAGCGGCATTACTCATCATCTCAAGCCACTGAGGCGTAGTAACAGCCTTCAGGAATGCTCTCGCCAGGGTATCTCATCCTGTTCGGCGCGACTATGAGACTTTCACATCCCGCCACCGAGCACAGAAGCATCAGAATTGCCGAAGTCCCTATTTTCATAGTTCATATCTGCCGCTTCAATTGAAGAGCAGATATTCCTGTGGTGACTGTAGTTAACTAAACATGCCGCCCAAAACCATACTTGTAAAGGCAAATGTGCATGATTGTTCTTATCAAAGATATTCTGATGCTCATTTTCCTTACATTGAAAAAGTCTCCTTGTACCAATCCAGTAATATTCAGCATCTCCGCGTACAGGATACCTAAATCCATTGGGCCAATGAGCTTTGAACAAATACCGTCCGCACGCTTTCTTTGTGGCAAAGAGCTTCTGAAATTCATCAAATATAGTTGTGGGGTAATAAAGTCTACTCATATCGCCAACTTTCACCAAGTTCTTGAAGTCTTTTATTTATCCATTCTTTAGGAGGCATTTCTATACCAGCCATCATTTGAGGGCTAATATTATCGTGACTTAAAATATATTCTTGTCGGAGTGCTTTTAAAATCCGATAGCGTCTTTGCAATTCTTCCCTACGAAGGTCTTGCGCTGCTTGAAAAAGCGCTATGAGCAAAAGAAAAATGCCAATACTTATTATTATTCTACTGGGGGCCCGCCTTTTTTTCCACCTTTCATAAATCCCTATTAATATCGTGGCTATTCCACCAAGTAGACTAATCCAATGTCCAATAAGTTTTGACAACAAATTAATTACATCCATAATTCACCTCCATACTTGAGGTAAAAGTATTTTACTGCACTTATAAGCTAACCCGATAAGCATATTTTTAAATGAAGCAATTTGGGCTACCCGTTGCCTCACATAAAAATCTAAACGAAATGCTTCCCAATTGCCTCATGAAAATTATAAACAAAATTTTCTGCTTTTCTTTGTCCTATTCCTTGGGGCAGCAAGCTCTGTGAGCCTATCCTGTAGCTTTGTGATAGCCCTTTTGAATTCAACCGAGTTCAGATTTTTATACTGACTCCTGAACCTTGTTTTAGCAGCACTGTCTATGTACTTTGACTTCAAAACCCTCTTATAAGAGGTCTTAGGCCTGTCATATTTCTTCGTGGCTTTGCTGCTCACCCTCAGCGGGTAGAGAAGGGGGCCTTTTTGTCAAACATTTTTGTTCGAACAAACCAATGCAGGAGGAGGTGCTGGGTCCTAGGGACATCTCTTTCCATAAGCGAATAAGGAAAAAATAGGATAGAGAGAGCATACAGAAATGTGAGTTTAAGAACATAGAATATGAGATATTATTTCTTAGCAGAAATTCTGTTCCAGATTTCTTGAGATTGAAAATTTCTAACCAATTCAATTCTTATTTCGGAAGCGGTAGCACTAGACCGCACTGGCTGATCAACTAATTTGCATAGTTCTCTTAGTTGTTTTACAGTCAAGTTCTTTAAGTTATCAAGTAGTTTATCGGGATCATTTTTCATTTCTTTTAAGAGTTTAATATATTCCGAGTCGACATTTATTGCTTTAGAAGCCCTTCTCTTTTCCGGTGAGATATATGGGGCAGTGATAGAAAATTGAACCTTTCCACCTAACCGTTCTAGTTTTTGCACGTCTTCTTCTGAAAAGTATTGTAATAAAATTTGTTTCAATCTATTAGACACTGGAGTTCCTGCCTCGTGTATGAATTCATATTTAGGCACAGCGGTACCCTCCAATTCTAGCTAATACGACATCCGCGAGAGATGATAAACATTCATCAACCGTTGGCTGACCTGAAGTTTTTTTGCTGAAGTCATACCTTGAAAACTTTGTCCCTGCTTCGCCTAAAAATCGTGCGATAACATCCAGCCTTGGGATGACGCCAATCAATGGATCAGAGCCTAATACTCTTTGTTCTTCTTTATCTAAGTCCGCCTGTATATTCCTTTTTAAGCGTGTTTCAGCGGATTGTTGGCTGTATACCTTGCCACCGCCTACTCCACCTGTCCGATTAATAGCATTCAATACATACCCAAGGAGTTTAGGCCTGTCAGAGGGTGGGACAAGCTTTACCCAACGCAATAATCGAGGCATTCCATATATCGAAATAGCATCAGGAATTGTAACAGCTAAATAATAGCTACAAGCTCTTAACATAGCTTGTGTTAGAAACATTTTATTCGGTGGACAATCGACGATCACGTAATCATACTCACTGTATGCGTTGAGTAATTGCTTGCAATAAAGAAATAGTTCATCTACATGTCTTTTAGTGCCTGTAGCTAAACTTTGCGCAATTTGCATGTCTAACTCATCTACATTGAACGAACCTCGTACAATAAAAAGATTGTCCGGGGCAACAGTATCCTTTACCTTGGTGACATATTTATCAAAATTTGTCTTGGCAATTTTTGCCCACTTGGATGGTTTAACTAAATTATATATTGTCAGTTCGGTTTTGCTTACCTCTTCAGGATCGAAGCCAAGCGCCAATGATAAACTACATTGTGGGTCAATATCAAACAATAGTACCTTTTTCTGTGTTTTTTCAGCCAAATAATATCCCAAGAGACAAGATACTGTGGTCTTGCCGACCCCACCCTTATAATTAACAACACATATCGATCCCCGATGCTTTTCAGCTCGTAGAGCATCAATTTTTAGTTTATTTTCCGAGCTAACGACCGGATTGAACGGACTAGCATCTTTTTTTTGGGGACTGTAGTCTTTCTTTCTTTTCTTTCTTGCCATATTCCTGCTGTGAGAGTTTTTTAATTATAGCAGAATCTTTAAACCAAATCTGACCTCCCCTATCTTCTCCATGGACGAATAAAAGAAGCCCCCCTATACAGCCCTAGGGGATATACGAGCTTATAGATGACGATCTTGGGCCGTTAGCGATGGCTCCGGTAGCGACTTGTAGAGATGCCTCCCCACAAGGCCTTTTGAGGGCCCAAGTGCCACGTAGGCTTAAACTCTATACGGGCTGGAAACGGGACTTGCTCCTCTGACATCCGTAGCAGAGCATTGCGCCTTGGAACCTGTCCATGAATCTAAGGCAATAATCAACTTCTTTTGGGGTCATTCGTTTGCCGCATTTGGAACAATGAACATCGCCGGCCTTGCCTAAATTTATCCCGTCTGTGCTTGCCGCCTCGGCCAGGGCGACGAATTCATCAAGAAGCTGTTTCCTTCCCACAAGAGCTACACCGTTTTTCTTCGCGAGCTCCACTGCCTGGGACGTAAAATCGCTGTTCGATATCACAATTGCGGCGTCACATCCATAATACCCTTTGGCAGCCACTGCCTCCTGAACCGCTTTGACGCCAACCTTCCTGTTCCACCTTTTGGCTTGGACTACCTTTCTAACGCCGTCTTTCTCAATGACCAAGTCGCCGCCGAAATCACCCCTGTAAGGGGTCCTCTCTGTCTTATAGCCCTTTCTTCGATAAATGGCCTCGACATACTGCTCAAAAGTCCGGCCGTCCATCTTGTCGATGTCGCCAATCCCGGCGCGGGCCAATTTGTCAAACCTTCTTCGATAAAAGTATCGTTTGATCAAGAGAAATGCAACAACTACCGCGAATAAGGCCAAGATAGGCAACAACATGGTCGGTGCCACTGTCTTTATGATATTCAGACTATCCATTTCCTCTGATTCTTGGGGTCTGCATATTATATCAGGTATTGCAATTCACATATCTCTTCTGCCGGGCGAAAGCTCCCTTTCCCCCTAAACCCCTTGAAATCCTTGACTTTTTAGGGGAGGTGATACACTACCCCAATTTGTGAAAATCCATTTTTACAAGGGGGTAACATGAGGTATATTTAATTGTCCTGATACCTGTATTTCTTGTTTTTACCATCGGCCGCTCGAGGCCATCACGTGAGGGTAAACGGCGTGCCCATGAACGGCGACCTCTATGCCGACTTCGGGCAAATAGAGACCGACGCAGGCCCACAGGGCAAGAAGAAGTGGTACCAGACCACTGCTGGGAAAATAGGCCTCGTCATAGGCGCTGGCCTCGCAGGTTGGGATATCTATGAACTAGTTGATGACGATAACGACCCCGCACCGACGGGTGCGACGGGTGGCGGCAGGTAGGTAACGCATGAATCAAAAAAAGCCTTCTCTGGCCCTACAAGAGGTTTCAGATGTGCTTTTTCTATGTCTATCTTGATGGGTCTTATTCTGGCCGCTTCCTCATCCTTTCTGTCATGACCCTGACATGCTCGGCGAAATCAGGGCTGTATGAGATTTTGCCGTCTTCGACCGTGACCTTGGCCGCCGACCTTACGTATCCCGGCGTGGGTACCTCATCGAGAAATCTACCATCCATCTCGCAGAGTATGTATATGTGACCCAGCCTTTGGGAGAGCTCAAGGAGAGCCTCTCTGTCCCTTTCGATTTCTAGGTCTCCGAACCAGATTTTCTTAGCCTTTGCATTGAAGATGTTGGCGTTGAATATCGTTGTGGGCTTTTTCATGCTTTTTGACGGATAGAGCATCCTTCCAGCAATCCCAAGCAATTTTTCAGCAACCCGGGATATCTTTGTAAATTTTTGATCTACCCAGGCAGATTTTTCTGTCTTATTCATATCCCCACCTCGACAATCTCTCTCTGATGCGTTTTCTTGTGTTTCTTCTGGTATATTTCGGTATTAAGATATCTATCGTATGGACTCCAAGGGTTTTCAGGATTCGAGTGTTTCAGATGACAGTATAAGTGGTTCAACTTTGCATCCATGTTTTCGATTAAATGGAGCATCAGTGCCTCAGGCGTAGCTGGTCTTACCGGACTGCCGTGCTCCAGCTCACCGTGATGAGAAAGGATCATGTGTTTAAGTAGCATTGCCAATTCTTCCGGGAAACTATCGAGCCTTGATATCTTTTCATTGACCATGGAAAAGCCAAGAGTTACGTGTCCCAGGAGCTTGCCTTCTGTTGTGTATTCCCTTGCGATTTCGTAGTGCATTTCTCTGGTTTTCCCGATATCGTGCAGGAACGCACCTGTAAGGAGCATGTCCTTGTCGATAAGCCCGGGATGCATATCAGCAATAAATGCTGCCTGGCACATGGTATTGACTGTGTGCTCAAGCAGTCCTCCAATGTAATTGTGATGTACGGAAATTCCACCAGGTGTGGACAGGAAGTTTTCAAGGAAAACGGTATCTTCTAAAAAACTGTCCACGAGTTTTTTGCAGCTCGAATCCTTTATCAGGCTGATCTGTTCGAGCAGCTTTCTATGCCAATAATCAATGCCGCCCGGAACGATCTCAAGGAAGTCCTTGAGGTCGACCTCGTGTTTTTCAGCCATTCTTATCTTTTCGATTTCTATTGCCAAAGAGCCGTTCAGGATTTTTGTGATGCCTCTTACCTTCACGAATGATTTTTCTTTTAGCAGGGTAGCGGACTCTACTGGTTCGTTCCAGAGATATCCTCTTATCCCTCCGGTTTTGTCGTGGAGATTAAGCACCAGGAAATGCCTCAGGTTTCTGCTTTGCCTGAGTTCCATAGATTCAAGGGCGAAGAATGTTGTTATCCTTTCGTTTGGTAATATATCTTTCCTCATCAGTTTCATTTTTCTTTTCTCCTTTCTTCTTCACCTGAAATAAACTCTTTTACTGCATCTAATGCGGTCAGTGGAATCAGAAATATCGGTATAAGTAGCAGGCAGCTTAACAACCACAATATCCTTTTCCAGCGTTTATCCATAAGCGAAGGGCATTTGCTTCTTAAATCTTCAGTGAGTCTCGGCAGAATGAAGAAGGAGGCTAAAACCCAACTCAAATAAATTATTACAAAGGGGAATAATCTCATTTTCTTACACCTCCTTTGCTGCCCTATAGGCTTTCTTGATCATTGTCCTCGTTACGAACTCCTTTGGGGCAATTCCTTGCTGGTTGAATATCTCATCGCCCACGATCTGAATCTTTCCGATATTTGCCTCCCCTGACCTTTCACTACCCGCTTCAAGCAGGATTTCCAAAAACCTTTTCCTCCTTGCCTCGTCAAGGCTCTTATAAAGGCTTTCGAAATAACTGCAGTCGTCCCTTCTGATGAACATTTTCCCCTCCTTATGTCATTTAAAACAATAAAATATCATTCTAAATATAAATATAACATCCAAAATGGTATCTGTCAAGTCATTTTTTCATCCAGAATGAAATTTTTTGATTTTCTTTGACAAAATGGGGCTTTTTGTATAAATTATTCTTGGGCTAACTATGATTAAGTGTCATCTGTCGAAACTGATGGGCGAGAGGAAGTTGAAAATCGCCAATGTTGCACGGGACATCGGCGTCCACAGAAACACTATTGCCCTCTTGTACTACGAAAAAGCCAAGAGAGTTGACTTAGATGTTCTGGATAAATTATGTAAGTATTTAAGTTGCGAAATTTCGGACTTATTAGAGTATAGAGATTAAATTTTATCTTAATACATTTTCTTTTTTTCTATAAGGGAAATTTTATTGTCCATCTTGTGGTATATGCATAAGTCTAAAGAACGATTGTCTAACAAGAGTTGCAAATTCACAAAAGAAAGTCCCAATGAATGAAAACCTTTTAGTATCTCTTATAGGCCATACCATTACCCTCCCAGGACAGTTCGATGTCCCAGTTATACTGGAAGATGTAAGGCTTCTCGGACCTGATAGCTCGGCTGGTTATGAATGTCGGGTGAGACTTCCTGACGGTACGCTGGAAGAAACGATTATCTCTTTATCGGAAGCAACATCAATCATCGGTGTGGATCGAAAGCCTTCTGATTTAATACGACCGGTGGATTCTGAAAAACTTCGCCTTCTTATTGAGTCCACCCGTATTCGACTTGCCTATGTGCATGACCATCAATTTACTGTGAGCCTTTCTGGTATTCGTACACTTCCTCACCAAATCGAAGCTGTCTATCAAAAAATGCTATCACAGCCTCAGCTACGGTTCCTTTTAGCAGATGATCCCGGTGCGGGTAAGACCATTATGGTTGGTTTGCTTATCAAAGAGTTAAAACTACGAGAAGCCGTTGAGCGAATACTTATTCTATGCCCGGCTCCTCTTACAATACAGTGGCAGGATGAAGGGCAGCTTGTGCGATTTACCATCAATGGATGGTATAAGGCCCAGCAGCTTGCCGATACCTACTGGCTCTATGTGGTATGGAACCCGCTTGATAAAGAACCCGAAATTGTCCGTATATAGAACCCTGCTGTGAAGCTTGACCACGCAAAGCGGGAGATTGTAGCGGCGAGGGTTTTTGAGGTACCGGCTGAGGCGATACAGCATGTGTAGGTGGTTTGATGTGAATAATAAAAGCAAGAAAGCAGAAATTAAAATTATTAGGGAATTTTTAAATTTTAGGGGCTGTAAGGTTCTACGGATAATCCCGAATGAAAGACCTGATGCTATAGTAGTTATTGAAGAAGCAGGAAAGCGGAAAAAAGTCGGGATAGAGCATACTGAGTACCATGTTGATGCTCCGCCAGGCAAGCCTTCGTCAGGCAGAAAAGTTCACAGTTTTTGGCATCATGTCCGAAGCAGTATTCGTAGACGTGTAAGTCACCGTCCAATTTTGAAGCATATAACTGGGCTGGTTTCTCTTAAGGAAGATAACCATCCAAGACAATCACGAGCAAGAGATCTGGCCGAAGAGTTGGTCAAATTAGCATTAGAGCATATTAATGCTATCCCAAATGGTGAGCACAGAATAAACAATTTTTCGAATAAAAAATATCCACTTTTAAGTAGATATGTCAAAAAAGTTATTCTATATGGTACAGGTTCTGCTTGCAATGTGTCATGGGGATGTGTGAACGCAAATGTTTCAGCTATTGGTGTTTCTGCGAAAGAGATAACCTTAATCATTCAGAACAAGACCAAGGAATTTCCAAAATATTGCTGGGGAAACGTAAAGGAACGCTGGCTTCTTATAAGCGCATCCGGAAAAACTGTTTTTAATTTAGCCACGTCTCATCCAGAAAGAGTTGAGTGGGAAGCGAATACACTCCAGTCCGCCTGCCTTAGTTCTAACGTTGACCGTATCTTCTTTTGGGATAGGACATTCAATTGGTATAAGGAGGTCTGGCCCGGTGCGCCTATTGTCCAACGCGAGTGGAGGCCTGAAAAGATATACAAACACGAGACTAACTATGAAAGAGAATGATCCTCCAGCCAATGACATTAGTGCTGAAGTGTCGGATAAGATTATTGCAGTAAGATTTTTTGAAAACGATATAGCAAGGAGAAATAGTTAATAGTTTCTATGAAGTTCTCTAAACTAATAATAAAGAACTTCCGCTCCATAGGATCAGAAGGGTTGGAGATTAATTTTCCAAAAGATCGTAATCTCACTGCCATTGTCGGTGCTAATGCCTCAGGAAAAACAAATGTTCTCTCTGCACTTGGTATTGTATTAGGCATGTATCCTTTCAGCAGGTTTTCTCCAGAAGATACTGATTTTTTTAGCAAGAAATCTGAGACTGAGCTCCTAATAGAGCTTTATTTAGATCCCCCAATTGTTGATCATGATGTTTATCGTAAAGGATATACAATTGCAGGATTTCGCTATCGTGCAGCCCGATACAAAGTTGGAGAACGAAAGGGAACACTCCGTGATGAGCATTACTGTTTTGACGAAAATGGAAACACTATACTTAAACCACAAAGGATATTTCGAAGAAAAAGCCAGCCAGATGATGGTGTTGATAACACCCCTAAGCCTATTCTCGTCTCGGATCAAGCTTGGAAATTGGGAGACCTTTTTTATCTTGATCCCCCAACCCTCGAACGCTTTTTTGATAAAACTACAGGGTGGAGCCCACTTGGACGTTTATTTGAGATATATCGGGATGATTTTGAAGCAGACCATAACGTTTATTCTCATGATGGAAAAACAACAATGACATCTAAAGAGGCATTCGAGAAATTTTCTCGTAATCTTGCTGGAATTCTTCGTACAACAAAGCTTTCATATATTGAAACTGGATTGTCTACTCGAATCAGAGAATATTTAGGCAATACTTCCGACCAACCATTACGTGTAGAATTTTCTTTACCTTCTCATAAGGAACTGTTTGAACGCTGGGTTGCTCTACAAATTTCTGAGCATTCTGGACTTCCAGCACTTCCTATTGAACGTCTTGGTTCGGGTTACCGAGCTTTACTGCGCTTAGCCGTTCTTGAAACACTACTGGATATGAGAGAGGGTGAGCACACTTCCATTCTGCTGATAGAAGAGCCTGAAATGTATCTTCATGTGCACTTAAGAAGATATTTCTATCAAGTTCTGAGAAGATTAGCAGAAAGAGGTCATCAAATTATTTACACAACACATTCTCCCGAATTTATTGATCTTGCTGAGCCTCATGAAATCGTACGCCTGCATCGAAAGCCTGGTGATTCGACCATTTCAAAGCAAGTTGCAGTAAGCACAAAATTAGATTTCAGGCGAGTTAAACAAAAACTCAGAAGAATGGGAAATGAAGAAGTTGTCTTTGCTAATCATGCTATATTGACCGAAGGACAAGATGACAAAGGCATTATTGAAGAATTGTTGGTGCGCAGAGGGGTTGACCCCGATGTCCACAGTATCTCGATTATAAATTGTGACGGGACAGGCCAGATAAAAGATTACATCCATCTGTGTTCCGAATTAGGCGTGGATTTTTATGTTGTTCATGATAGAGACGATGACAGCAATAAAGACATTAAAAAGCGCAATGATCAGATTGCTGGGGCGGTATCAGAAGCTAATCAATCAAATCCATCCTTACATGTATATAACCCTACTCTGGAAGCTACAATGGGAACAGAGAAGAAAAAGGGAAATTTAGACCATCTCCTTGAACTCCTCGGAGATAAAAGTTATGAAGACATCAGAACTACATTTCCAGACTTAATAAAACCGATAGAAGAGTTTGTTAAAAGTCGAGGATTGAAGATTGAAGCAAAGTTTGGGGAAAGAGATGATTGACAATAGGAAACTTATAGAGATTATCTTCCTAATTCAGAGCATTATTAGTGCTGAGGAGTCGAAGGAACTTGTTGCGGTAAGGTTTTTTGAGATACTGGCGGATGTGATACAGCAGTTTGGTATGAATACAGGAGTATAAAATGAATAATATCAAAAAAGGATCTAAAACACACAACTTGCTTTATGATACTCCTCTTCAAGTGCCTGAGCAGGACCGACTTGGAGTGGCTAAATTTTCCAAAATTTTGGCTGATGCAATATTAAAAATGGACGCCGAGGAAGGATTTGTCTTTGCACTAAATGGTCCTTGGGGAAGTGGAAAAACGACCACAATCAATTTTGTTCTTCATTATCTGAAGCAGCAAACTCATAATGAAATAGTTATAGTACGTTTTAATCCGTGGTGGTTTTCAGGGCGAGAGCAATTACTCCAGCACTTCTTTCGGCAGTTCCGGACAGTTTTAGAGAAAAATGTTACAAAAAACCTGATGAAGATAGGTAAGAAACTTGAACATCTAGCAAACATTCTTGATCCTGCTTTTCAAAAAATCGGTGTTTCGTCAAGAAGCATTGCAGCTACAATGAAAAAAGATATATTTGAAGTACGTAACTCAATAGATTCGATGCTTCAGAAACAAAGCGTCCGCATATTAGTAGTCATTGACGATATAGACAGGCTGTCAACCCAAGAAATACGTCAGATATTCCAGCTTGTAAAAGCAGTTGCTGATTTTCCTAAAACAATATATTTCTTAGCTTTTGACCGTAATGTAGTCATCAATGCTCTTAAGGAAGTTCAAGGATTAGACGGAGAAGCTTATTTAGAGAAAATAGTTCAAGCTCAGTTTAATTTGCCCTATCCGGATAGAACGAGCCTTCGGCGCCTTCTCTTTGAGCTTCTTGATGAGGTCATTTTAGATACTCCGGAAGACAGATGGGATAGTACTGAGTGGGGAAATCTGTACTGGGACGGTATTGACCCGTTTATACAAACACCGCGTGATATCAAACGATTCATTAACGCCCTGAGGCCTACTTATCCAGTTGTGAAGGAAGAGGTTAATCCTGTAGATTTCATTGGCATTCAAGCCCTTCGGATATTTGTACCGGAAATATACGACTTTATAGCTACAAGTAAAGACTTACTCGCTGGTGAAAGTAATAGCCGTGACTTCTATGAGGCAAAAGATGCGTATAGAAATTTTTTTGAATCTGTCATTGAAAGACTTCCTGAAAAAAAGCGTGAGCCAGTAAAGGGCATGATGAAAAGACTGTTTCCCAAATGGTCAACCGTATTTGGTGGTGCTTCTTATGGCACAAATTGGTTAGAGAGTTGGAGGCGTGAACTACGTGTGTGCAGTCCAGATATATTCGACCGATATTTTATGCTTACGGTTCCACCAGGAGAAATCTTTTCAGCAGAGATGCAAGCTATTCTTGAATTGGCAAGTGACCCTCAGGCTTTTTCTTCTGAGCTTGTTCGCCTCTCTAAAGAACATAGACCTGATGGTACTACCCGTCTTCGTGTATTCTTGGAACGAATGCTGGATTTTACTGAGAAGGATATACCGGAAGAGCATATAGAACCAATTTTGCGCGCAATTTATACAATTGGAGACCAGCTTTATATAGAAAGTGATAGGGTCAGTATGCTCGATGACGGAAACGACATGCGGCTGCTCCGCATTACATATAGATTACTTAGAAGACTTCAAACACAAGAACAGCGGTTCGATATGCTCAGCAAGATGTATAAAGAGGGTAAGGCTCTATTTTTAATAGTGCGAGAAATGACCTTTCTGGGTATTGAACATGGAAAATATACCAACAAACAACCGGAAGAGCCTGAGGAGAAACGGACTGTAAGTGCCGAACATTTATCTCAATTGGAAACGCTTGTTTTACAGAAAATACGTGATGCTGCAAAAGAAAATACGCTCCAAAAAACTCCCGAACTTGGACGTGTGCTATACCGTTTTTCAGACCTGGGTACAGAAGAGGAAGTTAAAGAGTACGTGTCAGGTCTTATTAAGAATGATGAAGGACTGTGCGATTACCTTGCCGGATTTCTTTGGAAAAGCCACTCTCATACATTGGGCGATCGAGTCGAACGACGTACATGGAGAATTAGTGTTGATTTTGTTCAAAAATTTATAGATGGAGATGCGGCAAACCTATTGCCGCGTTGTCAAAAGCTTCTTAAGGATCAACCAAACTGGCTAAAGGATAGAAGAAAAATCGCTATTGAAACGTTTATACAAGAAATCACTAATCCAGAAGTCAGATAAGGAATGAATATAGATGATTGCATAGATGCCGCGGAGAGAAACCTTTACGATGCTCGGAGATATCTTGAGAGCGGCGAAGCTGTCAATTGGGTGCCCGATAGTCTGTCCACCGCTCTGCTTCGGGCTATGGAGGCGTGGCTAATGGCGCATGGCCATAAATGGAATCGAGGTCAAGGATGGGAAGGCTTACGTTCTGCTTTTATTGATGTAGCCCCGGAAAAGTTACGCTCTGAGGTTATGTACTGCTTAGGCAAGGCCACTTTTTTAGAATATGACCTTGAGGGAGGTTTTGAGCATAAAGAACCTATCCTACCGTTGAAGGAATGGAAGAAAGAAGCGTACGAATGTTTGGAAAAAATGGAGAAGGTTGTCAGGCACCTACTTGCAGACACGAGATTGAACATATTATCTAAGGATAAGTGATACCCGAAAATGGTTGACGCAAACGCCTTATAGAAGGCTATCTTCCAATCAAGGTCATGAGTGTAGGGGCGTCGAGAGAGGTTGTCGTAGTAAGGTTTTTGAGATACCAGTGGAGGTGATACAGTGGTTTGTGTAATGAAGAATTCTCCAAGTGCGAATAAAGAAAGTAAAAAATACTCGCATCGGGTATTCATTTTAGGTGCGGGTTTTTCGCATCATCTGAGCTGCAAGGAGTTTCCCTTAGGCAATGAACTCTCTGAAATTATCCGCCGTTTAGAAATCCCTGAACTCGAACGCCATTATCAGGAGTGTAATCACGAACAGCCCCACCTGGAAGAAATTTTAACAAAGCTTGAGCTGGATCGTTACATTCATCAAAAGAGGAAAGATGAGATTAAAAAACTAATTTTTCTGAAGGTTCAGGAAAGGCTAACAGTAAAAAGCTTAGGTAAAATAAATCTTGATTCTTCCAGAGAGCTTGTCAAAAATCTGTTTAGCGATAATGATGTTATCATCACGACCAACTATGATTTACTCCTCGACCATCTCTTGGATGCCGCTGGCCTTTGGAGCCCGTTAGGCAATGGCTACGGCAATACCATAGAAGCAGATAATTTTAAAAGCGAAGAAATAAACCAAAAGCTAAAAAACATTCGACTTCTCAAAATTCATGGTTCTTTCAACTTTTTCTTAGAGCCTCTTGTATCTGGCGGCATGTCCAAATTGATTAGCGTCTTGGTCAATGGCCAGCATCCAGATTATCTGGATCGAGATGACCTATTCCAAAGCGCAAAAAATACCCACCTTAATGTCGACAAGAATGCTAAAAATCTCCGGGCGATAGTGTTGCCAACATATATTAAGCCTTTTGCTCAAAACCGCACAACCATGAAGATGTGGCACGAGGCAGGTGAAGCCATGGAAAACGCATCTGTTGTAAACATTATTGGTTATAGCTTTCCCGAACCAGACCAAATGATGAGTTTTCTTATGAGTTGTCCCGATGCGAATGAATTTTTCAAGAAAGATAATCGAAAGCTGAAAATTAATATTTTGAATACCAAAAATGAGATCGATAGAATCAAAGATCATATTAAGCGGTGTCTTCGGGCCAATCCGCATGAACATATTGACTGGCGTGAGTTTGTATTGGACAGTAATAATCCTAATCAAGCGTATGAGAATCTTGTTAAGTCTCTGAAAGGGCAATTTAATGATTCCTAATGAATGCAAACAATTGGCTAAGGTAGATTCCAAATAGTGAAGAATGAAGATGAAAAATGATAAAAGACTCATAGAAGACTATCTTCCGATTAAGGCTATAAGTGCTGAAGCGTCGAGGGAGAAATCTGTAAAAAAGGGGCATATCTCTACACCTCATCTCTAGTGGGCAAGGCGGCCGCTTATGGCCTGCCGAGCTGCCGTCTATGGCGCGCTTGTGCCTGCTTCCAGATTTGTTCCTGAGAACGGATCAGATAACAAAAAACAAAGCCTTGGAAGAGCCAATGCGGCTAAGTTCATGAGCGTCTTTGCAAATATCGCGGGACCCGTATTGCAATTTCCATAGGCCCCATTCCTTTAGCTTGCCCTGTAGCTTGCTTAGGGTAGTTTATTGAGGCAACTCGTACGAGATATCTCCCGTCTGAATATGATAAAATGATCCATGGCGGTTAAAAAAGAATTCAAAATTCGAAACATAAATATTACTGAAATTCATTACCATAGGAATCTACAAATAGCCAACATAGAAAAGCTTAAAACGTTATTTAATAATGTTGACCTCAACCTAGTCAAAACCTTTTATCCGCCTTTCGTTGTTGAAACACCTAAAGGTTTCTCGCTTTTGGGTAGGCATTGGGTGCTTGCGTTAATCATCGCCAAAAATCCAAGGCTTTCCGGAAAAGCTTCCGAGGAAGCTTATAACATACCCGTAATAGTAGTAGATCCTGCTTCGGTAGAACAAATATTAGAACTTGATAGATTAGAGATAGAATTCTTCTTAAAGTTTAATACCCCAAATAAGGCTTCAAGGTCAACTCTTAATAGGTTAAAAAGTAGAAAAGCAGGACGTATATGTCCATTCTGCCACGGAGTTTTAAGACGTCCACGGGACAAGGCTGATAGGACGAAAGAAGTTGGCTATATCATTCATTGCGAAAACAATACAAAGACCAGCACGGGTAGAAAATGTGATTTCGAACTAATCCTAACAGATATTGAGTATAACTTATTCATAAACTATAAACTTCCGATATCTAAGATATTAGTCCCCATAAGCAAAAATTGTCCTAAATGTGGAAATAGACTCTATAAAAGAATTGTCCACAAATCCGATGAGATAAGGATATATGAACGATGCAGGAATAAGATTTCTTCAAATGGAGGATGTGACTATAATACCTTTATAAAAAATATTATAGAGAAGTGAAATCCTTTTCCATAACTAACATTATTGGAAAACTCTATAGTGTTACCCTGACGCCACAAGGTAAAGAAATATCTCTATATGAGTCTAACATAGACGAGCTTGTTAAATATATTCAAAATTTATTTTCACCCGAAAGAAACGGTCCAACAATATCAGAGAATGATATAAAAACTTGTATCTTTTTCTTCCTGCGACTGGTAAATACCCCTACTAGTCTTAGAGGGGCTCTTCTTATAAAACCGTGCTTAATATACCTGACAAAATCTGCTTGCGAAGAAGCTCGAGTATCCCAAAATGCTTCTGATGAAATTATGTCCTTTCTAATTATGTGGTTCAAGGCATTGGAAAACTCTCCTGATGCAGCAAGTATTTATCTCAAAAAACCCGATATAAAAGAATCTCCTCTTTTTAGATTTCACATAGATGCTTACACTTATTCAAAAACTGACGACGCTACCCTACCCTCTTTTTACAGAGCTTATGCTTATATTCTTCACAAAAAGATAAGACTAAACGAAAGGCAAAACATTGATTATGACACTCATCTTTCATACATCAGAGCTGCTCGATACTTTTTCAAGTATATGCCAGATGATATAAAGTCTTTAACGAACCACCCTCAAGTAATACCAGAAAACTACATTGATCTATTTGCGCGGCGATTAGATATCAATGAAAAAAAGAACTACGATGGTCCTCTGTCTAGCCTCGCAATAACTTATAAGAAAAAACTAAAAGCGTTAATCATCGGCAAGACAATTAAACCACATCCACATGAAGGAGCAAGATTTACACGAAAAATCAAAGAAGGTTTTCCTCAAAATGTACCAGCAGACGGGACTCTTACCATATTGACCCCCAAAATACACACGCCAGATATTGCTCAACGTATTTATCGCCTTGAAGCAGAAAAAGCACTGGAATATGAAACGGATGAAGAAGTAATCAACTGTGAAAAGTTCGAAGCAGATTATGAACTGCAAATGTATGAACTACCTGAGAAAGATTTAATTACCCCCCAAAAACCTTCTTTGAAAAAAGGATGGGAAGATTTAATAAATCTGAGAAGTTTTAACTTCTATTGGGACTCAAATTACCTAAATCTCTTTCACTATGCAGTTATGTACCAAACAATGATTAAACTCTGGAACACATCCTCATTTGATAATGCTAACCTGACTTTCATTGAGATCCTTATCCATACTGGTATACACCCCAAAAAGTTGATTGACTTAACAACTACCATTGAAAATACAGATAAAGAATTCATTCAACTTCAGAAAGTTGAAGAAAGGTATCATATATTAATCGAATCTATAGTCAAATACAGAAGGACGATTGACCATCCAGCTTGTTTTAAAACCTCCTCCACAGTTTGGGTTCCACTACCTGATAGGCTAAGCAAATTACTCTCCCACCTTCCAATACATCAAAGCCCATTCGTGTTTAGTTATGTTACTTCCAGAAATAGAATAAAACGGCTCTCATTACTGGATGTCGAGAATTATATAGAAAAAAATATCAACAATGCATATCCTGAATATGAGCTAAAAATCACATTAGCAAAAATTTACAGGTCATTTTTGCCGCTTTATCATCACCGTTTTGGATTAGACCCTCTTGTTTGTACACTTATAAGCGGGGAAGATCACCATAGACTTTACAGATCACAACTGCATTATGTCTATATTGAACATAAACGACTAGCTAAAGAGTATTTGGAAACTCATAACAAGGTAACTTCTGCTATTAAAGAAAACCTTTACAACAGCATACAATTTTCTTTTCTTGATAAAAATAGATTCTCTCAAGAGGAAATAAATAAATTTATTACACACAATCGCGCAATAGAAAGCCTTGACAAGATTTCAGTCCCACAGAAGCACGATTTTGGTTATGGTTCACCTCTTATATGCAAAAAAGAATATATAATTAATCTTGTTTCGTCTTTAAGGCATGCGATAATAAATGAGACTAACCCTTTAAAAAGGCATAATTTCTATTCTATATATGTCTATTTATGCCTTCAATTTTCTACATGCTTAAGGCCTAGGAATAACCCAGACATCCTATGGGCGGATTATAATGAACACTCAAATGTGATAGCAATATGCGATAAACAAAGCGTTAAATATAATGAAGAGAGATTTCTTCCTATCACAACGACATTAAAGACGCTTCTCACACACTTACATAAAGGTTTTAGACCGCTACGATTACATCTTGCAGAATATTATTACCCACCTTTAATAAAATTTGAAACGGACAAAATCTTCTTTTTCATAGAGGAGAAAACCGGAAAGATTATTGATTTTACTCTTAAAAAACTGAAAGAGCACCTCAAAAATATTGGTATTGACTATTCATTGCCATTGAACATGCCTCGGCATTTTTTGAGAAATTATTTATATCACTTAAACCTTTCAAATGACCTAATAGATTATTGGATGGGCCACCAACATATAAGTAAAGAATTGTTAAACAGTTCTTCCTCTGTACTTGCAGAAAATGCAATTGACACTGCTTTAACGGAAATTGACTCCTTACTCAATGAACTTGGCTTTACAGTTTTAGACTATCTTCCGAGAAATATTAAATGGAATGCGTCAAAGATAACAGATTAAGAACTATATCAGATATAGAATCCTATATAAGAACAGTGGCATCTAAAATCGCCGCTAAAAAGGGAATCTCGGAAAAAGTACTTGAACGAGTTGCTGATACATTAATACAAAGGATACGAAAAAAGTACTCTGATAAACACATAAATGTAAATAAAACGCCTCTGCTAAAACTAAGCCGCGATGATATAAATGTCATAGGAGATGCACTGGTCATAGGCGACATTTATTCTTATCAGACTTGGCTACATCGTGATAACTTCAATAGCTTGATCTTTAAGCTCAACATTGAACAGGTCATCCAAGGGCCCTTTTTAAGAATTCCACAACAAATAAGGCGCATGCTGATATTACAGATAGATCGTAGGATGTGGAAGCCACTTAAATATATTTATGCCCTTTCTGCTGATCTTTCAGCTCTAAAAATAAATAATTTCAAAAATCTAACTGAACTGGGGAGAAAAAAGAAGGAAGAAGAGGAAGATTACCTTTGCTCTTTTATCGCATCGGCCGCACTTTTTGGAAAAATACTTTTCCCTGGATTTGAAAATGCCATACTACGATCTACATGGAAAAATATTTCATTATCTCCAGTTTATATTGAAATACCCTTAGATAAAAACTACAAACAAGGCAGCAATCCTCCTTTTTACAGATATTTTCTACCTGCACCAGCCTCAAATTACCTTCTGAGATATCTGCTCTTTATAGAAAAACATTATCCTAGCAGGAATAAGAAAAAAGACTTAAATGCTCCTGTCTTTGAACACATACAAAAAAATCTCAATAAGTTTCCATATATCTTTGAAAAATGGACCATAAAAAGACTTAATGAACTAGGATTTTATGATATTAAAGGACTTTCGATAAGAACTTTCCGTAAAGCAGCATTGCTGGCATCTGCTATGTCTATAATCAGACCTACTAAGACAAGTTCTTATCCTCCTTTTATACTCTCAATTCAAACACAGAAGATAATCAGTGATTCTGTCCCTTGGAAATTTTTTATGGACTGCCCTGAATTTGATACTAAATCCGGGGTGTTTCTATATAAAGACACTGACTATGGATTACCAGAAAGAGAAAAGCCTGTAATTAACAATCGAGAGTTATCCAAAGCGTTGAAGACAATACAAACCTTCTTTCGAGATCCTCTTAAAACCGAAAAAAATACGGGCACAAAATCGTCACTGGGCGACAGAAAATCTATCATGAAGAAAATAAACTCACTTATCTCTTCTTTTGAAAACTTACTTCCATATGCTGATTATGAAAACCTTAAACTATATTCAGAGTGGATTGCAGACATGCTTGTTTTAAAAAGAACAGCAATAAAAACTATCAGTAACTATGTCTCAAATGCAAAAGACCTACTCCTTGCTCTTCCTGGAAACAAACCGGTTTATAAATTCTCGCAAGAAGAGCTTACCCAAATCATAAAACAGATCTTAAATCGTCATCTTTCTCCTAATATTATAAAGGGGTTAAAATCATTCTTGTATTTTGTTGAAGCTCGTTTTAAGGGCACCTTTGAATCTCCCAAATGGAAAAATAAAGAATTACGTAAGAAATCTTCTCTCACAGTGAAACCTTTAATCCACTTTGAACATGTCTCAGCCGCACTTGATAAACGTCACAACCTCACACACACTTATTTAAACAAGTATAAAGGTGAAAATCAGTATGAGAAACTGCTTCGAAGTATAACGCATAAATCAGAAGCCCTTCACCATATGGTTCATCTGGGCTTTTATACAGGACTGAGAGCGGGAGAATTTGCACATCTACGCATCCAAAATGTTGTCTATGATACTGGATATGTTCTGTGTATAAGAACAACCAAAACTGAAAACGGACTGAGAAACATTCCTCTTAGCTTACTTTTACCGACTAATTATATGGAAGAGTTTATTTCATATTATGAGCAGCGAAAACGCAACGCTTCAACCTCAAAAGACTTATTATTTCCAGGACATGATGGTAAACCGTGGGATACAAGTTATATGGCATCCGAAGTAAGACGCCTTTTTGAGTATATAGGCATAAGAAAAGTGAGATTTCATTATTTGAGACATGCCTTTGCAAACTGGTTTTTATTACGATGGTTTGTAGCGTTTTATCCTCAATATATAACAGAAGATATCCCATTTTTAAAGAATGAGCTGTTCCAAGAACCTCATATCACAAATTTTAAAAAGTTATTTATAGGAATGAACAATAAAAAATGCCAAGAATCTTTCACGTATGCTCTTGCAGTCCTCGCCCGACTCATCGGTCACGGAGGACCTTTAGTTACCCTACAGAAATATATACATATCGGGGACTGGCTATTTTTCTTACTTTCAAGACATCACAACAATACGATGGTGGATATTACATCGAAACAGGCCCAAGATTTTTTACAGGTAAGCTACCCTACTCTTCCTGAGGAACTAAAGGGAAGAAGCAAAAAAACATTATCCTACGAAGAACTTTTGTATTACCAAAGATTAAAATACTTGAAAAATAGGTAAAGAATTATTCTTTGAATTCAAGAAGATCACTGACTGAACAATTGAAGTATCGACAAAGTTTATCAAGAACTTCAAAATCTATCCGTTTTGCCTTTTCGTGGTATAGCAAGGCTATAGTATTTCTATGAACGCCGATATCCCGTGCGACATCAGCGATCTTTAGCTTCCTCTCCCCCATTAACCTTGATAAATGGCACTTAATCATCTTCAAAACCCTTAATAATTTACACTAAAAATGCCTTCAAATCAAATAACTTCACAAAATGTCATTCTGAATAACAAAATCGCTTGACAAATGTCTTTTTTAAGGTTATAATATCATTGAAAGTGACATTTAGGCATTTTTAATAGCAAAAAGAAGTTTAACATGAAATTAATGACTACAAACATGAAACCAAATGAAATTGTGACGACATTCTTCGTTCTACATGCTCTGGAGCGCAGAGAAAGCAAAACCGGTCAACGTTGTTTTCTCTCGCTAAAACTTTCTGACAGAAGTGGGTCAATCACAGGCTATGTCTGGAACGAAATTGAACAGGTATTTCCGGCAATAAAGAGAAAACCCTTTGTCAAAGTAAGAGGAATCACGAGAGTCTCGAATGATATGCTGGTCATTCATATCGAAAAAATCAGGGGGGCAATGCTATATGGCATAGGAAAAACTAAAGAAATCCAATGGGAAACCATAAAAAGACTTTCAACAGAAGGGATTCTGCTAGGACACATTAATATCAGGCTCATAATGCTCGCAAACAAAATTTCTATCATTAAGGGTTTTCCTAAGGAATATACCCTGCGGTTAAAGCATATGCTTCTTTCCTATCACGGTACGCTCGAATACGGTAACCCTATTATACCAGCGGCTCCAGAAGCAATAGTCCTTCACCTGATAGAAAATCCGGATGCAAAAATAATCATCTCTATTGTCATTTTGGAAATTCCGATCCTGAAGCCGTATGGGGCCATTTCGACAAGTTTCTTAAGACCAGAATTTATCAAGGAGGTGATCTAAATGAATCTCAAAAGATAAATTTAAATGCAAGACAGGTTTATGCCAGATTGAGAACTAAGAGGAGGAGTAAATATGAATATTTATCTTACAACTGAAGAATTAAGTTTAAAAATAAAATACAATCCACGATATATCAGGGAACATCTTAAGGATAAAGTCTTTAAAAAGGACATTCATTACATAAAACCTTTTGGAGGAAAGAAAATCCTCTACATATGGAATGAAATCGAAAAACTTATCCTTTCACCTGCCAAAGAAGAAAACCCTATGGATAAAATTATTTTAAGGAGGAAGAGAGCATACAATGGGCAAAATTAGAGTCACTAAAGCGGGTTACCTTTATTTTGATTTTTTCTATCAAGGAATTAGGTGCAGGGAATATACTAAATTAAAAAATACGCCAGAAAACTTTAAGATAATGAAAGCTGCCTTAGAAAAAATAGAAAGTGAAATTCTTCTGGGTACATTTGACTATCCTAAATATTTCCCCGGGAGCAGAATTGCCACACAATTTTCACAAGATACCAAAAAATCTGATGGTATTCCTTTCGAAGAATTCGCTCAACAATGGTATAAAAATAACATGATCTCGTGGAAGCCGTCTGTCAGAAAAGATTTTAAATCCATTCTAAACTACCATCTAATTCCGCATTTTAAAGACATACCAGTCATACATATAACCAAAGCGATGATAAAAAATTTCAGAACATCACTTGCTCAACTGGAAGGAAGAAAAGGCCCATTAAGCAATAAACGCATTAACAATATACTTTCTGTATTAAGACTGATACTCAATGAAGCAGCTGAGGAATACGAAATTTCAAACCCTTTTGTCAAAATTAAACCTCTTCCTGTCAGAAAGTCTCACATTATGCCATTCTCATTAAAAGAAGTATTTACTTTCCTTGATATGGTTCCAAGAGATTTTTACAATTACTATGTCGTAAGATTCTTCACAGGAATGAGAACAGCCGAGATAGATGGGCTTAAATGGGTATATGTAGATTTCAATAATAAGAAGATTCATATCAGAGAAACATGGCAAAATAACCAATGGGTTCCACCTAAAACTGAGAGCTCTGTGAGAGAGATAGATATGTCTGAAATAGTCGAAAAAGCACTGTTATGCCAGAAAGAAAAAACAGGTCATCTTGAGTTAGTCTTCTGCACAAAAACAGGAAAGCCTTTGGATTACAACAATGTTTCTAAGCGAATCTGGTATCCAACGCTTAAAAAAGCAGGACTTACACCCAGAACTCCATATCAAACACGACATACAGCTGCGACTCTTTGGCTTGCTTCAGGCGAAAACCCAGAATGGATAGCAAAACAACTGGGGCATTCTGACACGCAGATGCTTTTCAAGATATACTCAAAATTCATACCAAACTTGACAAGAAAGGATGGTTCAGCATTTGAACGTATTCTCAACGAATACATAACCAATAGGGAGAGGGATGAGTAATAGGTTAAATACAATTAACACCCTGGCAACTGTATCGCTGGAATTTTTAAAGAGCAAAATCGCAAAAGCTATGAGCAACTTTGAGTTCAGGCCTTCTCAGGTAGAAATGATTAAAGCCTGCTCAAATATTATCGAATTGGGCGGAACACTTTTGGCAGAAGCAGGTACAGGCACAGGCAAAACCTTTGCCTACCTTATTCCCTTAATTCTCTCTGGGAAAAAAGGAATTATCTCCACACGAACAATTAATCTTCAAGAACAACTATCTTCAAAGGATTTAAAATTTCTTACTAACTTAGTTAACTTCAATTATGCAATCATTAAGGGAAGAAGTAACTATCTCTGTTTGAGACGATTCAATTCATTTAAGCCAGAAACCGAAAAAGAAACAGAAATATATAAAAATTTGTTTAACTGGGCTTCCACAACAGACAGTGGAGACTTAGACAATTTGATTTTCAACGCATTCCCTATATGGAACAAGATATGTTCCGATTCTGATGCATGTAGAAAGACAAAATGTGGATTTTATAACGATTGTTTTTATTTCAAAGCAAGAAGGACATCTGAAAAAGCGCAGATAGTTATAGTAAATCATGCATTGCTGAGTGTAAACGGTATGCTTCCAAAGGATAAAAAGATACTGCCAGAGGCAGATGTTTTGGTAATCGATGAAGCTCACGCCCTTGATACAGTTCTCTCAGAACACATTGGACTGAATATTTCAAATCGAGGCATCGAAAACATACTGAATACCCTTCTAAGGCTCGATGGGGGAGAAACATATAGAGGTCTGCTCTCAAAATTTCCCGCATCATTCCCTGTAATTGAATCACTGCGGTCTGAATTAAGCCTATTTTGGTCCCAGGTGAAAAACATATTCCAGAATAGAGAATCCATAAAAGGCACTTTTAAATTAAAGAATTCATTATATGATCTTTCCAACTCTATTAAATTATTTTTAGAAAAAACAAGAAATGAACAGTTAGGATTTTTCGAAGAAAATGAAGAGCTTGAACTTAACGCTTTCTTGAAAAAACTCCACTCAACAGCTAGTGCAATGGAAACATTCTCCGAAGGAACTGAAAACACCGTCAGATGGGTAGAAATTGAAGAAAATAGAGTTGCTCTTAGAATGACACCAATTTACCCACAAGAGTTTGTTAATAAGGCAATCCTTCCAAAATATCAGTCAATCATCCTGACATCTGCTACACTCTCGGTCTGCAATGACTTCAGCTTTATAACTAAGATTCTCGGGCTTGAAAATTCACAAAAAATATCAGTTCCTTCGCCTTATGATTTCAAAGAACAGGTAACCATTGAAATTAAAAAAGGAATTGGACTGATAAATCAAGACCAGGACAGTAATATCCTTTCCCAAGTGATACTTAAAGAAGCCGCCCAAAAAGATGGTGGAATTCTCGTTCTTTTTACCTCTAAAAGTGTGATGCGAAAGACATGGGAACTCTGCCTTGATGAACTCTTAGCACTAGGACTTAACCCAATGATGCAGGGTAAAATCCCCAATAAAGCTATCCTTCAAACCATGAGAGAAAGCCAAAATAGTGTTATCTTTGGGCTCGATTCTTTTTGGGAAGGAGTGGATGTTAAAGGAGACTCTCTCAAGTGTTTAATAATCACAAAGTTACCCTTCGAAGTTCCCACCGAGCCCTTAGTGATGGCAAGGACAGAAGAGATTAGAAAGCAAGGTGGGGATCCATTTAACGAATATACGCTCCCACGAGCTGTACTCAAATTCAAACAAGGATTTGGAAGACTCATACGATCCACCAATGATAGAGGAAGGGTTATTATCTGTGACGAACGAATTGAAACAAAATATTATGGCCGTAAATTTTTAAAGGCTGTCAACATATAAGTTTATCCACTTCGTAGAAGATATCTTGCTAACTGACGTTCCTATTTCCAGTCCATCTTGTCAGCATTTCCGAAACAAATAGAAAAAGTTTTTGTAGGCAGAGAGGACATACCCTCATCTATAGTGCCACTGTTAATTAGAGTAAACCTGCTCATTTTCTGTTGCAAGTCTGAACTCATTTGGAGTCAGATCCCCAAGTGAACTGTGGGGACGCTCCTGATTGTAATCGACCTGCCATTCCTCTATAACCCTCCGCGCATGCTCCATGGACATGAACCAGTTCTGATTAAGACATTCATCCCTTAAACGCCCGTTGAAACTCTCAATAAAAGCATTGTCCACTGGCTTCCCCGGCCTGGTGAAATGCAACTTCATTCCACGTTCATAGGCCCATGCATCCAGCGCATTACTAACAAACTCAGGTTATGGTTAATCACTAAACCCTCCCGCTTCAAAAGCACATGCAGCCTTCGAACCCAGACCGCTGACGCTCCTCTGCAAGCTCCCTCATCCTCCTCCTTAGCTTCAGCGTCCCTGTCCGGCTTAGGTTGATACCTGAGGGTATTCCTACCCATACCAACTAAACCGCTTGCCCGTCTCACGCTAAGCCCAAAGCAGTTGACGATATACTCAGCCGCCTCTCTTCGTGCCTTGGGCTTTAGAGGTTTTTTGAGATAACTGCCTTAAGCGCTCGTATGTCCAAGGCCTGTTCAGCCACCATCTGTTTGAGCTTGCGGTTTTCGGCCTCAAGTTGCCTGAGCTTCTTTAAATCGCTTACGGTCATGCCCCCGTATTTAGCCTTCCAGTTGTAGTAGGTAGCGTCGCCCATGCCATACTTCCGACATAGTTCAGACACAGGAATGCCGTCCTCTGCTTCTTTGAGAATCCCTACTATCTGCTCTTCCGAATACCTACTCCTCTTCATCTTTGCCTCCTTGCATCAAGTGCTATATTATGCCAGCACTTTAATTACAAGTGGTACTATTTTTGGGGGCATGTCCGTTTGAATGCAAAATCGTAGGTGAAAATTTCGGTATTTCATGAAATCAGTTTTAGATATTTTACGCCATATTACACTTTTGAGGTGTGTTGTTGTAAAATACAGCGTTACAACGCCGGGATAATATTTAATACAGGACAATAAAACAGGGCACACTGTATCATGATTGAACATTTTTCACTTGCACACTACAGGTTCACCTTCATTCCTGAAGATACAATCCGTATGCCTGCCTATAATAAAGGTAACGTGTTAAGAGGAGCCTTCGGCTCATCACTAAGAAGACTCGTATGCTCGATGGATAAAGGGGCTGACTGTAACTTATGTGTCTTGAAAGAGAAGTGTGCTTATGCTCTTATATTCAGCCCTGTTGGGATTATAGATGCAAAACGGCTGCGTAATTCACCGAGAGGATATGTCCTAAAGCCACCACTTTCTCAGGATACAGAATATACCAGCTCTTCACCCCTTAAGTTCGATATGTTGTTTGTCGGCGACAGGGTGAAATATCTGCCCTATGTAGTTGTTCCTTTTGTAGAGCTTGGAAAGGCCGGAATCGGCTTGAACCGGGGAAAATTCAGGCTCGGCGACATAGAATCTTTAAAAGGCGGGGCTACAACGACAATCTACAACTCATCGACGAATACCGTAAAGGACAGAAGGCCATATATCACTGGCGAGGAATTGATGAAAAAGGCAGATACTTTTAATAAAGACTCCATTACGCTGAGGTTTCTGACTCCTACAAGAATAAAGTACAATCCCACGAATGAGAAGGGGAAAAGCAGAGTTGTTAGAACCCCTGAATTTCACCACATTATAAGAAGGCTCAGGGACAGGGTTAATGCGCTTTCAAGGGCATACTGCGGAAAAGCATTGGATATTGACTTCAAGGGCATTGCCGAGAGGGCAATGAATGTCGGCACAAAAAAGAACAGCCTTAAGTGGCTTGAAATAAAGCGAAAGAGCAGAACCCAGCGAACCACTCATGACCAGAGCGGATTTATCGGAAGCATTACTTTTGAAGGAGACCTGAAAGAGTTTCTTCCGTTGCTTATTGTTGGCGAGTACGTTCATGTAGGCGAAGATGCAGTTTTTGGCAACGGCTGGTACAGGATAGAAGATAGGTAAAGATTCCCTGGAAGGGAGGTGGACAAAACTATGGCAAAAAAGCTTGCATACGAAAGGTA